>OKUV01000504.1_pt1 | contig 16032 bp, 14 predicted proteins | sample 1606661 | NCBI WGS metagenome assembly OKUV01 (sample SAMEA3882521, study PRJEB24775) | human gut metagenome | biome: human-associated habitat; feature: intestine environment; material: feces | place: Netherlands | collected 2009/2010
GGATACAAAAGCACCTGAGCTTAAAATGAAAGACAGTTATACAACAGAACTTCCGAAAGATATCAAACCGGAAGATTTTGTAGAATCAGTAAAAGATGCATCAGATGTCACACTTGAATTTGTCGGACAAGATTCCTGGGAGAAGAAAGGAAAATATGGAGTAACTGTTGCTGCAACAGATAGTGACGGTCATAAAACAGAAGGTAAATCAACACTGAATCTGGAAGAGGATACAACAGGACCGACTATTGAAGGAGCAGATGATAAAGAACTTGCACAGGGCGATACGATGGACTTTAATGAAGGGGTTACGATAAAGGATGATATGGATCCAGAGCCAACATTGGAAGTACAGGGTGCTGACAAAGTGGATTTTGCAACACCGGGAACCTATATTGTCACCTATCTTGCAAAAGACCGTTCCGGAAACGAGACAAAGATTGAGCGAAAGATCAAAGTGAAAGAGAATCCGGATTGGAATGAGAAAGTTGTTTATCTGACTTTCGATGATGGCCCGTCAGAGAATACCGGAGAGATTCTTGATATCCTGAAAGAAAAAAATGCAAAGGCAGAAAACCATACCGCAGAATTGACCGAATACAGTAGCAATTGCCGCACCCTTTACTCCCAGTTCCGGAAATCCTAATTTTCCGTAAATCAAGAGCCAGTTAAGTATAACATCTGCAAAAACAGACGATACTCCTGCTATCATAGGTTTAAAGCTGTCGCCTGTTTCACGCAGGCTTACGGCATAGATCTGAGTAATTACAAACGGCGGCAATCCCCACAGCATAATATTCATATACTGTCGGGCATAATCCATTGTCAAACGGGCATTGATGTCTCCGCTTTCGCCTTTAAGATACATTCCTACCAATGTGTCACCGCCGAATATAAAAACTGCGAGACCCGCAGCTAAACAGACGGCACAAATCAGATGTTTGATCCTGAATGTATTTTTTAAGCCTTCGATATTATTCTGTCCGAAAAACTGTGCTCCGTAAATGCCGGGACCGGAAAGTGCTCCGAAAATCGCAAGATTGAATACAAATATCAATTGCCCGACTATTGAAACAGCTGTCATAGCCTCTGTTCCCAGACTTCCCACCATTACGTTATCCACAAGACTTACCGCATTTGTGATTCCGTTTTGAATCATCATCGGAACGGCAAGCTTTAATGCTGTTTTATAAATTTGTTTATTTTTCATTTCTGCCTCTTAATTCAATTATTTTGTCGATAATATACCACATATATTTATTATAACACACACCTATTTCTTCCGCAAGCTTGTCGCTATATAAAATACGCTCAAGTGCCGGCATAAAGGTTAAATCTGACTATTCACATATACTTGACAAAACCTCGCTTTAGTGCTATTATATTTTAATGGATTGTTATTTATTTGTCAATCAATATTTGTATGAAAGAACAGGTATTTTAATATGTCAAAAAACGGTTCTATATCAGCTTCAGTAATTAAGCGTCTTCCACGTTATTACAGATTTTTAGGTGAACTAAAAAAACAGGGTGTTGAACGAATTTCATCCCGTGAATTATCAGAGCTTATGAAGCTGACTGCTTCTCAAATAAGGCAAGATTTAAACTGCTTCGGCGGATTCGGACAGCAGGGCTATGGCTATCATGTTGACGATCTTCACTGTGAGATCGGAAAAATTTTGGGTGTAGACAAAAACTTCAAGACCATTTTAATCGGTGCCGGAAACCTGGGAAGGGCTATTGCAACACACATTAACTTTGAGACAAGGGGCTGCAAGCTGATAGGCATTTTTGATATCAATCCGGAACTATCAGGGATTGATGTTGCCGGAATTAAAATTGCCCACACTGATGAGCTTGAAAACTTCTGCAAAGAAAATTCGCCTTTTGTTGCTGTGCTCTGCATACCAAAAGCCAACACTCAAGCTATTGCCGACAAGCTTGTAAGCATGGGTATCAAGGCATTCTGGAACTTTTCACACTATGATTTAAGCATAGATTATGATAACATTGTTGTACAGAATGTTCACTTAGGCGACAGCCTTTTACGCTTGACTTACGGTGCAAACATTATAGACAGTCAAATAACTGAATAAATAATCTTTTACAAGGCACAGATGATATGCCTTGTATTTTTTTCTGTGTAATAATATTATTTAATATAAGGAATTTTGATTTATTATAATATTCTTTCAGTAATAGTAGCAGTTAAAATTAAATCCTTAATCTTCACACTATCAAGTTCGTATTCCATCAGCTCATCCAGGGTAAGACCATTGGCAATATCTCCTTTATATGCAATCCAAATGTCAAAGCTATTATTATGTCCTTCTATACCGTAATCTATACCATTGAATTCAAAACCAACATTTGCACCGCATGAAAGGTAAAGTTTAAATTCTCCCAGTGATTCAAATTTATAATCGTCCGGATTATACACATATTTATTCTCCATAATTTCATCTCCATTCTTAAAATATTTAAACTCAGGAATATTTCCATTATGTTCATTAGCGTTTTATAAATTATAAATTGTTTGGTACTGTTTGTCAATAAAGAGAATGTCTTTATGGCTATTATGAAACAAACTCGGTACAATTAACGGAATGTCGATTTTGCAAACTTACCACAGCGGGGTCAAATTGTAAATCATCACGAATTGATATCGTGACATGGCCCGTGCGACCGAGCATATTGACGGGAGACCGCAGGTCTCCCCTACATCAATTTTGCAAACTTATCACAGCGGGGTCAAGCTATAAATCACCACGAACCGATATCGTGACAAGCGCCGTCTGCGCTAAGACCGGGACGTCGAGGACAAACTCAGCTGCGCTGAGTTGCGCCCCTACGCCAATTTTGCAAATTTACCACAGCAGGGTCAAAACCTTAATTTTTCACGAACTGATATCGTGAATTGGCCCGTGCGGCCGAGCACCCCCTTCACTTATAGCCTCATTTGAGGCTTTTTTGCACGCAAACGTGCAACTATGAACGAAATATGAAAAAAGTTTGGAGCCTTGCACAAAATAACCAATATAGAACTATGAAAAATGCACAATCCGAATTTATGTTTTGGGTTGTACATTTAATGTTAATTCATAAGGTGATGATCGCTGATTAGATGAATAACTTTATACCACCCAAAACATTAAATGATATTGAGATTCCCGAATATCTTAGGAATCACAGTTTTGTTGTTGCTGATAAAGCGTACTCATTCTATCAGCAGACAGCGAAATAAGAGTAGTCAGTTTGAATAATGCTCTCTGGCAAACGGAAACGGCTCTATTTGCCCTTGCAACCGTTTTGCCGTTCGCACAAAAAACTATGGATAACAAAAAAGCCGTTGAGTTCGCCAATATGTTTACTTACATCACTTTTATTTTCAACAGAACAAAGACCAAGACCACCACACATTTTAATTTCAAGGTGACTGTAAAAATGTTCGATTGTGTGTAATATCTTCTCACATTCCTTGATATTTGGTCCTGTTCTTAAAGCTATGGCATATCCCTTTTTTCCACTTTGGAGTTTAGAATGAGGTTTGTGTGTATTGCACCAAGGTGTGCAACGGTCAATAAACACCTTGAATTGACCGGGAACATCAGCCCAATAAGACGGTGATACACAGATGATTTTGTCAGCCCAATCAAACTCTTCCATCAGTTTTGTTGTATCATCGCTCTGAACACAGCTTGCTGTTTTGTGACAACAGCGGCATCCTTTGCAAAGGTGTATATCATAGTCATCAACACAAACGGTTTTTACGATATTCTCTTTTTCTGCATAACGGCTTATATAATCAACAATTTCAGCGGTTGCACCATTTTTAACAGGACAGCAGTTAATCACTAACACATTCATAATCTCAAAACTACTACGAGCACTATTTTTATGTCTGATTTGACAAAATATTGGTTTTAAGAATATAAAGAAAACCGCCTATCTACGTTATTTCACGTAAACAGGCGGTTTTTGCTTTGGCGCGGATTGAGAGATTTGAACTCTCGCGCCCCTTTCGAGACCTACTCCCTTAGCAGGGGAGCCCCTTCACCACTTGGGTACATCTCCAAGGGTTACGAATTACTGTCGGAGGTGTTGGCGGAGAGGATGGGATTCGAACCCATGGCTCTGATGAGTCACCGGTTTTCAAGACCGGCTCCTTAAACCGCTCGGACACCTCTCCACGGCTTTATATCGTACTCCAGTATATTATCATATCGGGAGGGGGTTCGTCAAGCGGAAATTGGATTATTTTTGCGCGGCGGGGGTAAGGGCGGCGCCGGGGTAGTAGTGCAGCAGAATCTCCTGATAGTTTTTGCCGTGCTGTGCCAGGTACTGTGCCCCGGCCTGAGAGAGCCCCACCCCGTGTCCGTAGCCCAGCACATCAAAGGTGAAAAGCTCGTTTTTGTATTCCACGGTGAAGGCGGTGCTGCGCAGCCCCAGCAGGGTGCGCAGCTGCTGGCCGGTCAGCACGCGGTCGCCGGCCTGCACCGCCGTGACATACCCGGCTTCGCTGCGGGTGAGGACCTTGAGCCATTCTTCCGGCTTTTGTCCGGTGAGGATGGACTGGGCGGTCAGTTTTTTGCGCAGCTCGGCGGCGGTGATGGTGACAGTGCTGCGGTACCCGGCGGCTTCTTTATCCCAGTGGCTATCGGCGGGGGTGAGGTAGGGAAGGGGACCCTCCCACACATTTCCGGCGTCTTCGGTGGTTTTTCCGGCGCTGATGGCAAAATACGCCGCCACGATGGGCTGGCCTTCGTAGGTGATGAGATACTGCATGGCTTTTTCGGCGGCCTTGGTGATTTTTTCACGGTAGGCTTTGTAGTGATCGCCCCACATGGCTTTCATGGTGTCATCGGTGATATAGCCCAGCCGCTTGGCGGGATCGGCTGAAAAATCGGCGCCGTTCAGCTCCTCCGGGGGATCAGCCCGGCGGAGTGCCGCCAGGTAGTGGGCATTGGTGTAGGCGGCCATGCCCTGCGCGATGAGGGCATCTTCTTCGTAGGAGGCGGGCATTTCCGCCGCGATGGCCCCAGCCACATAGTCTGCCGCGGGGATTTCCGCCACCTGGCCGGTGGTTTCATCCAGGATGCGGAAGGAGGGGAGGACAGAGAGGGCATCGGCTGGTGGCTCTTCCGGTTCCTCGCGGTCGGTGCCGGGGAGGATATTGCTTTGCTGCGGTGTTGGATCGGATGTGGTTCCGCCGGGCAGACCGGTGCCCAGCGGGGTGCCGCTCCAGGCCAGTACCAGCAGCGGCAGCGCCAGCATAGCGGCGGCAGCGCCGCCCAGCAGTCCCCAATCGGCTTTCATAGGCTTTTCCTCCATGGCTGGAATGTGCGGGGCAGAATCCCTGGCAGGCCGCGCCCCGCGAAGCGGTGCCCCCACAGGGGGTACCGCTTCCTCCGCCCCATAGGGGCGGGCCGCCCGTGCGGGGGCGCGGCGCCGGGATGCTGCACTGGCTGGGGAATGTTTGTCCCCACTACCGGCATGATATGCTGCGAGGGTGTAAAAAATGCAGCGGGGTGATCGCTCACTCCGCCGCGAGGGGAAATCCATTATTCGGTTTTCGCCGTAAACTCAATCTGCAAAATCGCCGAGAGCATCGCCGCCTCGTCCTCATTCAGCACCGTGGCGCATGCTCCGCTGTAATCCACCACCCGGCGCTCCTCCGGGAAGAAGCCGTACAGCGTCTTATCCAGCATAAAATAGTGGGCGCAGCTTGTGGGCAGTTCGCAGCCCTCCCAGCGCTCGCCGCTATCGTAAAACATGGCGATCGCCTGGTCATAGTCTCCCCCGAAAAGCTGCGAGGAAACCGCAGCCATCGCGTCAAAATCCGTCAGGTCGGGGGTGGGCAGCTCTCCCGTCGGCGCAATGATCTCGCTCTCCAAAGCCCCGAAGTAGCCGTCGGGCCGGCTCTCTGTTTTCTTGTTGTCGCCGCCGGCCGTGGTAGGGTTCGGCGGGGGAGCCATCATCAGGCCGTCTGTCCCCGGGCCGCCGGTCTCCGGCACCTCACCGGCGGAGCCGTTCCACAGGTCGCGGTTCTCCGCCTCATTCGGCGCCAATGCCGCGTCATAGCTCGACTCGTCCTGCGAGGCCTTGTTTTGCAAGGAGCTGTTCTGCAACAGGAATGCAGTGCCTGCCGCCAGTACCAGCACAGCGGCAATGCTGCCCCAGCGCCGCCACTGCAGCCATATCGCGCCCCCCTTTTTCTTTGGAGCGTCAGCCTGTTGATCTGCGGCGTCCATTCGCTCAAACAGCGCCGCAGCGGAAAGGGAAGCGGGCAGTGCCGGATCGCCCGCATTTTTCAGCTTTTCCCGAAGAAAGTCGCGGTCAGCTTCCGCCTCGTCGTTCCACTCGGTATTCCGTTCTGTTTTACGCTCGTCCTTCACCTTGCCGCCTCCTTTCCATCGGTATCCTGTAATTGCAGCCGCAGCTTTTTCAGCGAACGGGAGAGCTTGCTGCTCACCGTACCCTGCGGCATCTCCAGCATGCTCGCAATCTCCCGCGTGGTATAGCCCTCCAGCACCGAGAGCAGCACGATCTGCCGCTCCTCCGGGGAGAGTGTGCCCAGCGCTTCGCTAAGCTCCGCCCGGCGAGTGGCTGTTTCCGGCGCTGCTTCCTCGGCGGTTTCGTAGTAGCTGTCCAGGTCTATTTCCTTTTTGCGGGCCACGATTTGGGCGACCTGCCGTTTGCACCGGGCGGAAAGGATGCGGAACATCCAGCTGCGGAACGCCTCCGGCTCCCGCAGATTTTTTATGCCCTTCCACGCTTCGGCAAAGGTATCCGCCACGGCGTCCTCAGCATCCGGGCCGCTGCCCAGGGTATACAGCGCCATGCGGTACAGGTCGCCGGCCAGGCTTTCGTACAGCTCACCAAAGGCAGCCCGGCTGCCTGCCTGCGCCTGGGTCACCAGCTGGGTGATGGTCATAACGCACCTTCCTTTTGTGATGCCGCCCCAACCGGCTTTCACCATAATAGTGTCGCCCACGGCGGATTTTGTTGCATCACATGTTAAAATTTTTGCAGGGTCCCGCTGCGCGCCCCGCGTAGGGGCGGGTTCGTGCTGCCCCCGTAGGGGGCAGCACGGCGCGGGGCGCAGGAAGCCGGGATGCTGCAGCAAATACCTTCGCGGAAAAACATGGGCATTGCGGGTGGAGAAAGGCGGGCGCTCCGCAGCGGGGAGGGCTGCCCGTAAGGGTCAGCACGACTAAAGCGGAGGGGCGCCCGATGTATGGCCGGTGTCCATGCAAAGCGAAGGCTCCTTCTGCTGCTATTTTAGCACACCGGCGCCCAAATGAAAACCCCGCCCCGTGTAAGATAGTGCTTTCCTTTTGCGGGCGGGCGTGGTATAATAAAATGTAAAGTGAGAAGCTATATCCATTTTTCCCGGCCGCACCCGCGGCAGGACTGATCCAACGACCGAAACGGAGGGATCTTATGCAGGAACGATTGAACCAATATCGTCCTATTCTTGCGGTGCTGATAGTGGCCTGCGGCCTGATGGCCGCTGTCACCTCCCGCTACGATATGACCCTGTTCTATATCTGCCTGGGGGCGTGGGCATTGCTCTCCCTTGGGTGCATCATCTGGATGACCGTTATCACCCGGCAGAACCGCCGCCGCTTTGGAAGATTGAAGGATTCGCTGGAGCACATCATGAGCGACGCCGTGCTGTCCCTGCCCATGCCGTCCCTTATCGTGCGGGAAAGCGGTGAGGTGGTGTGGAGCAATCCCCCCGCCAAGCAGGGGGTGTTCCCCGGGCAGGAGCTGTTTGGGCATAATATAGCGGAGCTGGTACCCGGACTGGATTGGCAGGCCGAAAGCAGCGCCGAAGGCCGGGATATCGTGATAGGGGAGCGGCACTACACCGTGTTCCTCATGCACTCCAGCTCCACCAAGGAGCCGCTGACCATCATCTGCCTGGTGGATGATAACGACCTGAAGCACTATACCCAGGAATACTTTGATTCCCGGCCCTATGTGCTTACCATGCTCATTGATAACTACTCCGAGCTGTTTACCGATGCCAAGGAAAACGAGCGCAGCCGCACCATGGGCCAGATCGAGCATATCATCGAGACCTTTGCCGAGGAAAACCACGGCCTGGTAAAAAAGCTGGACCGCGACCGCTTCCTTGCAGTGGTGGAGGAGCGCTATATGAAGCGGGTCATTGAGGACCGCTTCCCCATTCTCAATGCCATCCGGGCAGTGGATACCGGCGACCGCAACAACGCGACCATGTCCATCGGTGTTTCGCCCATGGCGGCCAGCCTGCATGAGAGCGAGACCATCTCCCGCCAGGCGCTGGATATGGCCCTGGGCCGCGGCGGCGACCAGGTGGCGCTGCGGCAGAAGAACGGCTATGAGTTTTTTGGCGGCACCGGCCGCGGGGTGGAAAAGCGCAATAAGGTGCGCGCCCGTATTATGGCCAACGCCATTACCGAAGTGGCCACCACCTGCGATAATATCCTCATCATGGGCCACCGCTTTGCCGACCTGGATTGCCTGGGCGCGGCCATTGGCATGTACGCCGGCCTTTCCACGCTGGGCAAGCCCTGCTCCATTGTGCTGGATACCGAAAAGAGCCTGGCGCAGCCGCTGTACCGCCACATGCTGCAGCAGGATAAACGCTACGAGGACGCCTTTGTTTCTCCGGCGCAGGGGCTGGATATGGTGGGCCGCAATACCCTGTTGGTGGTAGTGGATACCCACATCCCATCCATTCTGGAAAGCCGGGAGATCTACGAAGCCTGCCGCAATGTTATCGTCATTGACCACCACCGCAAGATGGTGGAGCACATTGATAACGCCATCATCTTCTTCCACGAGCCGTATGCCAGCTCCGCCAGCGAAATGGTGGCCGAACTGGTGCAGTATTTCAAGGAAGGCAAGCTGCGCATCAGCGTGGCGGAGGCCGAAGCTCTGCTGGCCGGTATTATGCTGGATACCAAGAGTTTTATCCTGCGCACCGGCGTGCGGACCTTTGAAGCTGCGGCTTTCCTGCGCCGCATGGGCGCCGATACTGTGGCGGTTCGCAAGCTGTTCGCCTCCAGTATGGAAAGCTATCAGGAGCGCAGCCGCCTGGTGAGCGCCGCGGAGGTATACCGTGGCTGTGCCATCAGCTGCACCTCCGGCGCCAATGTGGAGGGCATCCGGGTAGTGGCGCCGCAGGCCGCCGATGACCTTTTGGGCATCAGCGGGGTGGATGCTTCCTTTGTGCTGTATGAGCAGGACGGCGCCGTGAATATTTCGGCCCGCAGTATGGGTGCCATCAATGTTCAGCTCATCCTGGAAGGGATGGGCGGCGGCGGCCACCAGACCATGGCGGGCGCGCAGATCAAAGATATTACACTGGAGGATTGCCGCCAGCAGCTGCTGGTCGCCATCGACCGGTATTATGAAGAAAACCCCAAGGGAGGAAAAGACGCATGAAAGTAGTACTGAAACAGGATGTAAAAGGAACCGGTAAAAAGGGCGAGCTGGTGGAGGTAGCCGATGGCTACGCCCGCAATTTCCTGCTGAAGAGAGGCCTGGCCATTCCCGCCGATGCCGGCGCCATGAACGAGCTGAAAAATCGCGAGGCCGCCAAGGCCTACCGCCTGGCGGAGGAGCAGAAGGCCGCCGAGGAGCAGAAGGCCGCCATTGACGGCAAGACCGTGAAGCTGACCGCCAAGGCCGGCGCCAACGGCAAGCTGTTCGGCTCCGTCACCGCCAAGGAGATTGCTGAGGGCATAGAAAAGCAGCTGGGCGTCACTTTGGAAAAGCGCAAGATCGTGCTGAAGGACGATATCAAGGCCTTTGGCTCCTACACCATCGAGGTCAAGATCTATAACGGTGTTTCCGCCAATGTATTTGTGGTAGTCGGGGAAGAATGATTCCAGCTGATATCCTTGCCCAGGAGTGCCCCCAAACCACCTACAGAAAAGGAGTGATCCCCATGCACGCGGATTATATGACCACCGAAAGCCGTCTGCCCTTCAGCCTGGAGGCGGAGCAATCGGTGTTGGGCGCTGCCCTGCTGGATGCCGGCTGCGTGCCGGATCTGGTACGGCTGGTGCGCCCGGAGTTTTTCTACCGGGAGCAGCACCGTAAGATCTTTGAGGTGATCTCCGGGAAATTTACCTTGGGTGAGCCCATCGATATCGTCACGGTGATGGAGGCCGCTGTGCGGGAGGAGATTTTCTCCACCCCGGAGGAGACCAAGGCCTACTTGGCCCAGTTGGCGCAGATGGTGCCCTCGGTGCGCAATTTGGAGGCCTACACCAATATCCTGCAAAGCAAGTACCACCTGCGGGCGCTCATCACCACCTCCCGGGATATCATAGAGCAGGCGGAAGCCCCCACGGCCCAGCCGGAGGGGCTCCTGGAATATGCCGAGCAGCGGATCTATGATATCCGCAACGGCCACAATAACGATAGCCTGATCCCGGTTTCCCGCGTGGTGCTGGAGACCTTTGACCATTTGCAGCGCCTTTCCGGCGAAAACCGGGCCGATTACCTGGGGATTTCCACCGGCTACGGCGACCTGGACCGTACCATCACCGGCCTTAATAAATCCGACCTTATCCTGGTGGCGGCCCGCCCCGGCATGGGCAAAACGGCCTTCGCCCTCAATATCGCCGCCAATGTGGCGCTGCGGGGCAAAAAGACCGTCGCTATCTTCTCGCTGGAAATGAGCCGCGAGCAGCTGATGAACCGTCTCTTCGCTTCGGAGGGCGGTATCGACAGCCGCCGACTCCTCACCGGTGAGCTTTCCACCGAGGACTGGGGCAAGGTAGCCGATCTTTCCCCCCTCTTTGGCGCGGCGCCCCTCTACATGGATGACACCGCCGGTATTACCGTGGCGGAGATGAAGGCCAAGCTGCGCCGTGTGCGGAATTTGGGCCTTGTCGTTATCGACTATCTGCAGCTGATGAGCACCGGCCGCCGCAGCGATAACCGTGTGCAGGAGGTCTCCGAGATTACCCGGAGCCTGAAAATTATGGCCAAGGAGCTGAATGTACCGGTCATCACGCTGTCGCAGCTTTCCCGTGGTCCGGAAAGCCGCAGCGACCACCGCCCCATGCTTTCCGATCTGCGTGAATCTGGCTCCATCGAGCAGGATGCCGATATCGTGCTGTTCCTGTACCGGGAAGCCTACTACGAAAAAGACCGGGACGACCAGTCGGAAGCCGAGTGTATCGTGGCCAAGAACCGCCACGGTGAGACCGGCTCCATCAACCTGCGGTGGGATGGCCGCTATACCCGGTTCTTCAGCGTGGATCGCAACCGCGAATGAGCACACCGCTGGAGCAAAAGGCACTTTTGGCCCTGCGCCAATATTCCCTGTTTACCCAGGGCGACAGGATCGCTGTCGGGGTCTCCGGCGGCGCGGATTCTGTCGCTCTTTTACGCTTTTTGGCTGTCCTGCGGGAGGAATACCGCTGGGAGCTGATCGTCTGCCACATTCACCACGGGCTGCGCGGCGCTGAAGCCGACCGGGACGAGCAGTTTGTGCGGGAGCTGGCCGGGCAGCTGGGACTGCCCTATGCTGTCCGCCATATTGATGCCGCCGCCCTGGCGCTGGAAAACCACCTTTCGGTGGAGGAAGCCGGCCGCAACGCCCGTTATGCTTTCTTTGCCGAAACGGCAGGGGAGGGGGGGCGCATCGCCACCGCCCATACCCTGGATGATACCATTGAAACGGTGCTGATGAACCTGATAAGGGGCACCGGTCTGCACGGGCTGTGCGGCATCCCCCGCACGCGGGGCAACATCGTCCGTCCTCTGCTGGATGTGACCCGCGCTGAGGTGGAGGAATACCTGGCCCTGCTGGGCCAGCCCTACTGCACCGATAGCACCAATCTTTCCGACGACTATACCCGCAACCGCGTTCGGCACGATATTTTGCCGCGGCTTCGCGAATTGAACCCGAACTTTACCGGGGCCATGGCCCGCATGCTGCCCCAGCTGGCCGCCCAGTGGGGCCTCACCGAGCAGCTCGCCGAGAGCGCGGCGCAGCAGCTGCAGGGTGCCGCCGCAGGCGGCACCCTGGATCGGCAGGGCCTTTTGGCCTTGCCGGAGCCGGTCTGCGACCGGCTGCTGCTGCGCCTATTGGAGCAGCATGGCCTGCCCCGTTCGGCCGCTGTGCTGGCGCGCATGAAGGAGACCCTCCGCTCCGGCGGCAAGCTGGATATCGCAGAGCGGGCCTGGTACCTCATCGCCGAGGGCAGCTGGGCGCTCTTGAGTTACCAGCCGCCGGGGGGCATCCCGCCGGTTTTGGTGCCGTTCCCCTTGCCGCAAAAGGTTGTCATTCTGCCCTTTGGCCGGCAAAAACGGATAAAACTGACGCTTTGCAACAAAATAGTTGCGAAACAGTCCGAAAAATTTAACATTTCCCTCTTAAAAAATGTGGTGGATTGTGATAAGATAATAGGTAATTCGGTTCTGCGTACCCGCCGCCCCGGCGACCGCCTCCGCACAGCCAAAACAGGGAAGCCGCTCCCGCTGGGAGAGGCTTGGGCCGCCGCCGGCATTCCGGCGTCGCTGCGCCCCGCTTTGGCGGTACTGGCAGATGATGACGGTGTGCTGTGGGCCGAGGGCCTCGGCAGCGATTCCCGCGCTGCTGTGACCGAAAAAACCGGACAATATGTGATAATTGAGTGCCAGGAGGAAAAAACACCATGAGAATGGATAAGGACATCTGCAAGGTAATGTTCAATGAGGTGGAGCTGCAGGGCGTATGCAAGCGGCTAGGCGAGCAGATCACAAAGGACTATGAGGGCAAGGATCTTTTGATCGTCGGTATCCTCAATGGCGCCATCGTTTTCGTCACCGATCTCATGCGCCAGATCGACCGCCAGATCAATATCGATTTTATGTCCGTTTCCAGCTACGGCAGCGGCACCACCTCCTCCGGCAATATCCATGTGGCCAAGGATCTTAATTCCGATATCGCCGGCCGCAATGTCCTCATCGTGGAGGACATTCTGGATACCGGCAACACCCTGCACCAGCTCACCAAGATGCTCAAGGAGCGCAATCCCGCCTCCCTGAAGGTATGCGTGCTGCTGGATAAGCCCGCGCGCCGCGAGCAGGAGATCTACGCCGATTATGTCGGCTATACCATTCCCGATGCCTTTGTGGTCGGCTACGGTCTCGATTACGCCGAGGAATACCGCAACCTGCCCTACATCGGCGTCCTTTCCCCCAGCGTTTATTCCCACGAATAATCAAATCTGCCCAAGACAGGAGTGAAGTCATTGTCACCCAAAAAGAGAAACTGGATCGTCCCGGTAGTGCTCATCGCGCTGTTCTTCTACATGGCGGTCCGCATTTTCAGCATGAATACCGCCCAGCCCAAGGTGGAGTACCGCACCATCATTGATTATTTTAAGAATGAGCAGGTGGCGGAGTATGAGCTGGATTTTGGCACCGGCGAGCTGACCATGCAGCTCAATGATGAGAAAAAGACCACCATCACCTACAGTGTGCCGAATCTCAGCCTGTTCCTGCAGGATACCCACGCCCTGGTAGATGAGTATAATGCCGAGCATCCCGATGCACCCATCAAGCAGTACTATGATGCCGCCGAGGCCATGCCCTGGTGGATCGATATGCTGCCGCTGCTGCTCACCGTGCTGCTCATGGGCGGCTTCTGGTATATCCTCATGAAGCGCTCTGGCGGCGGGGGCAACCCCATGGCCTTTGCCAAGCTGAAGCCCAAGCAGCAGGATCCCCACAACCGTGTTACCTTTGATGATGTGGCCGGCGCCGATGAGGAAAAGGAGGAACTGGAGGAGATCGTCCAGTTCCTGAAGGACCCCGGCAAGTTCAATGCGCTGGGCGCCCGTATTCCCAAGGGAGTTTTGCTCATGGGCCCTCCTGGAACCGGTAAGACCCTGCTGGCGAAAGCCGTGGCAGGAGAAGCGGGTGTTCCGTTCTTCAGCATTTCCGGTTCCGATTTCGTGGAAATGTTTGTCGGTGTCGGAGCTTCCCGTGTAAGAGATTTATTTGAACAGGCAAAGAAAAACTCACCGTCTATCATCTTTATCGATGAAATTGACGCTGTCGGAAGACAGAGAGGTGCCGGTCTTGGCGGCGGGCACGATGAACGTGAACAGACATTGAACCAGCTTCTTGTTGAAATGGACGGTTTCACGGAGAACGATTCCGTTATCGTAATGGCTGCTACAAACAGACGAGATATACTTGATCCGGCTTTACTTCGCCCGGGACGATTTGACAGACAGATTCTTGTTGGATATCCTGATGTTAAGGGCAGAGAAGAAATTCTCAAGGTTCACACAAGAAACAAGCCGCTTGCCCCGGATGTAAGCTTAGAAACCATTGCTAAATCCACTGTAGGCTTCACGGGCGCTGATCTTGAGAATCTTGTTAACGAGGCTTCCCTTCTTGCTGCAAGAAACAACAGAAAGGCTATAACAAAGCAAGACCTTGAAGAATCATCTATCAAAGTGGTTGCAGGACCTGAAAAGAAATCAAGGGTTGTTACTGAGGCTGAAAAGAAGCTTACAGCTTATCACGAAGGCGGTCACGCTGTCTGCACATACTACTGCGATTCACAGGATAAGGTTCACCAGGTTTCAATTATACCGAGAGGTCAGGCAGGCGGATTCACAATGAGTCTTCCTGAAAAAGATAAGTCCTATGTAAGCAAGAAAGAAATGGCTGAAAATATCATAGTACTTCTTGGCGGACGTGTTGCTGAAAAGATAATTCTTGACGACATTTCTACAGGAGCTTCCAACGATTTGGAAAGAGCCACTGCTACGGCAAGAAACATGGTTACACGATATGGATTCAGTGATAATCTTGGTCCTGTTGTTTACGGCAGAGGCGAGCATGAAGTATTTCTCGGCAGGGATTATACAAATGCTCCAAGCTATTCTGAAAACGTTGCTGCTGAAATTGATAACGAAATCAGAAGCATAGTTGAAGACGCTTTTGAAAAAGCTGAAAACATACTCAGACAGCACATTGATAAGCTTCATCTGATTGCAAAATATCTAATGATTCATGAAAAGATTGACGGTATTAATTTTGAAAAGCTTATGAACGGTGAGCTTCAAGAGTCAGAATTTATGACTAAAGCTGAGAACGATTCAAGCAGTAGCGAAAATGCTGAAAACAATAACAGCGAAGAATAAAATAGAAGCCGGCAGATTGCCGGCTTTTTAATACACTTATTTAGAAAAGGGTTTTATATGAATTTATTATTTATAGGCGATGTAGTTGGTGAAAGCGGCTGCGAATTTTTAGAAAAGCATATTTACAGCATAAAAAAGGAGTATAACATTGATTTCACAATAATAAACGGTGAGAACTCGGCAAAAGGAAATGGCATATCACCTAAATCCTTTGACAGACTGATGCAGATGGGTGCTGATGTTATTACGACAGGTAATCACTGTTTTCAGCGAAGAGAATCCATGGACATGTTTGACGTAAAGGAAAACCTTTTAAGACCTTACAACTTCCCTGAAGGAGTTGTAGGACGTGGCATTACTACTGTTGATTTAGGAAGCACTCAGATAGCTGTGATAAATCTCATGGGTACTGTTTACATGGATTCACTTGACAATCCATTCTTTGCTATGGATAAGATACTTGAAGAGATCAATACACCAAATATTATTGTAGATTTTCATGCTGAAGCAACATCAGAGAAAAAGGCAATGGGCCAATATCTTGCGGGTAAGGTTACTGCTGTTATTGGCACGCATACACATGTACAGACTGCTGACGAACAGATTATAGAAGATCATACGGCATATATCACTGACGCAGGAATGACCGGTCCTGAGCTTTCTGTATTGGGAGTAGACACTGAACGGGCTATTAATAAAATGAAATACCACTCCCCTGTTCATTTTATTGAAAGTGAAAATCCATGCTTTATTAACGGAGTTATAATAAGTTTAGACGAAAAATTGGGCAAAGCGACGAAAATAAGCCGTCTGATTAAGAGATAATAACCAAAATTTTTCAACAGGCTTGAAAAATTATTTGTTATAGTGTATAATA
>OKUV01000518.1_pt1 | contig 15751 bp, 17 predicted proteins | sample 1606661 | NCBI WGS metagenome assembly OKUV01 (sample SAMEA3882521, study PRJEB24775) | human gut metagenome | biome: human-associated habitat; feature: intestine environment; material: feces | place: Netherlands | collected 2009/2010
CTATATTTCCGACCTGCGACAGCGCCACTGTAACGATGGCATCGTCCCCGGAATAGATGCCGTAGAGAACGGATGACCACAATTTGCGGTTTTCCTCGGCAAGCAGTTCGGAAAGCTGCTGCCGCTGGTCGGCGGTGAAATCGAATTGCTCAGCCATTTCCTCGGCGGTCTTGTGGCTGACCGTGATATAGAGATAGGTGCGTGTGACCGTCGTGACGGTTTCCACAATGTTTCCGTGGCCGTCGTCGGTTTCGGTAATCACTTCCTCGGTCTTTGTTTCGGTGCGGGAAGATATTTCATTCATCTGCCAGAAAATATCTTTTAGAATCGCCTTTTTGGAATCGTCCATCGTGGCGACCTCTTGTGCATTGTCGGGGTCAGTGGTGGTTTTCACGGCATACACCGCCAGCACCTCCGGCCAGACGGCACGGGAGCCGGACATTTCCAGCTCGTCATAGGTGAGATTTGCCCTTGTGGTGTCGATCTGCGATTGATAGTCGGCGTTGATCTCCTGCACGGCCTGCCGCATGGTCTGTCCCGTGCCGCTGTCCTCACCGGAGAAGAAGATGCCGAAGCAAGAGCCGACGATCAGCCCAATCAGACAAATAACGATAATCACAACAACGGCGATCCACCCGCCCGCAGCAATGGCGGCGATCAGTGCCTTTGTTCCGGCAATGATGGCTTTGACGGCGGCAGCGGTAGCCTTGACCGCCGCCTTGATGCCTGCCGCAGTTGCCTTTGCTGCTGCACGGGCGGTCTGTGCAGCAGTTTTAGCGGCTTTTGCTGTGGCCTGTGCGGTTTTCTGTGCCGTCTTTGCCGCAGCCTGCGTCGTTTTTATGGTCGTCCGGGCAGTCTGCTCGGCGGTCTTAATGGTTTTCTGCGTGGTCTTGACCGCCGCTTTGCCCGTAGATTTTGCCGTCTGTTTGATGGTCTTGCCGCTGCGGTCTACCGTTTTGATTGTCTTTTGCGTAGTATCGGCAGAGCGACGCACCCGTTGCATGGCGTTCTGCGCCTGCTTTTTCGGCAAGTTGGTCTTTCTTCGCTGAAAATAGTCCTTTGCCTTGGAGATATTCTCCTTGGTGGTTTTCACACCCTTGCGGCTGGCCTTATCTAATCCATGAACAGCTTCGTGTGCCGCCGTTTCCGTCCCGGTCAAAGTACGGTCGGCGGCGTATTCTTCGGGAGAGGATTCCGCCGCAAAAACGCTGTGCTCCGCCTTGTCCTTGGTGCGGACATAGGCATCCTTCATCCGCTCGGCGGCTACTGCCGATTTGTCGATCACCTTTACCGTTCCCTTGACCACATCTCTCGTCTTGATGTCAGGCATGGCTTCACCTCCGTTCTGCACCGCTGGATCTCTTCCCGCATCGCCGCATAAAACGCACGGCTGCGGATGTTTCCACCGGCTTTTTGCCACTGCTTCTCAAAGTCGAAACGGGTGGCGAGGTCACGGGCAGAATACCCCTTGATAAAGGTACGCCAAGTGGCATCGTCCCAAGTTTCGAGCTGCCGCCAAAGGTCGGGGAAATGCCGATGCAGCTTTCGCAGCTCATCCAGACTTTGCAGAGGACAGCACCAGCAGGAAACCCGGTGGAATATCTCATACAGACCGCCCCAATCAAAGCCCCGTTCATAGCAGTAGGCCAGACAGTCCTTTTCGGTCATACCCCATTCTGCGAGAGGATAGGTCTTGTCCTTGATCCGCTTCGGTTCGTCGGCAGCGATACCGACATATTCAATGACCGTGTAATCTTCTCGCAGTTCTTTCAGATAGGCGTCCACCACACGGGTTTTGAGGATGCCCGTACACCAGCGGTTGCGCGGACCTGCCCAGCTCATGCCGCTGTACTGCTCCAATGCAGGATTTTTCCGCTTTGGCGTGTAGTGCAGAAAGTAGTATTCAAAATCATGCTCCGCTTTCAGCCGGGTAATCGGTCTGCCGATATACGCCTCCAAACGGGCAAGATGCTCGTACATCTGCGGAAATTCCAGCCCTGTATCGCAAAAGAGGATCAGGTCAACAGGCCGCTTTTCCTCCAGCAGGCGCAGGAGCATCGCCGTAGAATCCTTGCCGCCCGAAAGCGACACCACATATTTTTCAGGCTTCATCGCTGCCCACCTCCGCAGAGGGTGCGGCGATCCGCTTGGCGACAACGACCATGCGCCCGTTTTTGCGGCTGTATTCGCAGGTGGAAAGCGTGATCAGCTTGTCGCCGTATTCCGCCGTTACGCCGGTGTCGTAGATGGAAAATGCCTTGCATTGGGCGATATAATCATCAAAGTCCTCCGCCGAGTCCGCACGGGTGAAGTGGTAATACTTGAAGCCCTGCTCGGAATAGGCAACGGTCTTGAACACTGCCACGATCTCATATTCGCCGAACCCGGACAGGGTATCAAAGCGGATGGTCTTGTGCTCCTGATAGAAGTCCTCACTTTCATACTTGCAGAGATCGGCAAACATCGTCCCGTTGTTCATATGGTGGCCGTAGATCACGCAGTTGTCGGACAGTGCAAGGTCGCAGTTTTCCTGCACATAGGGAACGCCGTAATCGCTGTACTGCTTTTCAAAGCTGCGTTTCAGATAGCAGTTCGGATTGTCAACCGTCTGCATTACAGGATAGTCGATGTTTGTTCCCTCAATGGAAATCCAGCCCACAAAATCGCTGTTTTGCTCATAGACCGCAGCGTACTTTTCAAAGGCGGTTTGTTCGGGCTGCGGGGGTTCGGTTTCCTGCGGCTCATCGGCGGGCGGCGTTTCGTCCTGCACAAGTGCAGCGATATTGTCAAAGGCTTCGGCGCTCTGTTTCTCGTCCGCATACTGCCGATAAAGCATAACGCCGGAGAAAAGGAAAAGGGCGGCACATACGGCCGCCCCGATCATCAGATATTTGCTTTTCATATATGACCTCCTATTAAGATGCGTTTCCGCCGCCGAACACACCCTCGCCGGGTTTCGTCGTCATAAGCTGATACAGTTTTGTATCTCTCGGAAAGCGGTTGATAAAGGGTACAAGGGCGCTGCCGTACTTGATAAGACCGCAGCCTGCGTCCGCATTGGTAACATAGCTCATCTGCTCATCGGAGATATTTAAGAGCTTCGAGAGCTTGGAACGGTCGGAAAACGCCTGATTGAGCATTACCACAAATTCAGAGTTGGAAAGCATTGTGCTTGCCTGTACGGAATCGAGCAGATATTCCACATTCTGCGTGATGGCGGTCGGGTAGCCGTTTCTCTTTCTGAACTGCCTCCAAGCAGAGTTAAAGAAAATGCCACTTTGCTCGTTCTCAAACACAACATGAAACTCGTCGATAAAGACATGGGTACGCTTGCCCTTTTTCCAGTTGAGCGTAACACGGTTCAGAATGGTATCGGTGATAACCAGAAGTCCCGTAGGCTTTAACTGATTGCCCAAGCTGTGAATATCAAAGACGACAATTCGCTTGTCGAGGTCTACGGTGCTTTCGTGTCCGAAAATATCAAGCGATCCCGTAGTGAACAGTTCCAGAGACAGGGCGATTTCCTTTGCCTTTTCTTCGGGCTGTTCCAAAAGTTTATTGCGGAGATCGCAGAGGGTAGCGGTTTTGCCCGTCGCCTCGGCCTCCTGATACACAAGGGCCGTACAGCGATCAATAATGGATTTCTGTTGCGGGCCGACCCCGGTTCTGTCGATCTGCTCTACAAGGGACATAATGAACTGCGATTTCTCCACAATGGGATTGTTCTCGCCGTAGCCGTCAACCATATACATAGCGTTCAAGCGGTCTTTGCCGCCTGCGGCCATATGAATGACGGTCGCTGTTTCCTCGCCCAAAGCCGCCGCCAGAGCGCCGAACTCATTTTCAGGGTCGCAGATCAGCACATCGTCCTCGGTGTTGAGAATCAGAAAGGCAATCAATTCTTTTGCGGAAAAGGATTTACCCGAACCGGGAACGCCGAGCAGAAAAGCCGACTGATTCAAAAGATTCGCCTTGTTGCACATAATAAGATTATGAGAAATGGCGTTTTCCCCGAAATAGATACCGCCCTTGTCCTGAACTTCCTGTACCTTGAACGGCATAAATACTGCCAAAGATTCCGTTGTGAGTGTACGGAACGCATTGATTCTGCGTGTACCAATAGGAAGAACAGTATTCAAGCCGTCGAACTGCTGAAATTTTAAAACGGCAAGCTGGCACATATGCTTTCTTGCAACGGACAGCACCGTTTCGGTGTCGCTGTCAAGCTGCTTTTTGTCGTCGGCGGTGATTACCATAGTAATGACCGCAAACATCATGCGCTGATCCCTCGTTGTCAGGTCGTCCAAAAATTCCTTGCTTTCCTTACGCTGGAGCTCCATATCATACGGCACGACCGCAGAAAAATTGTTGTTGGCGTTTTGGCGTCGCTGCCAGTTTGTGATGTTTGTCTCGACCCCTAAAAGGCGGTTTTCCACCTCACGCACCGCTTCGTCGGTGGGAACGGGAACAACATCAATCGACAACATCATATTGCGGTTAAAGTCGGTGAGCTCCGTTACCATACTGTCCTTGATATATGAAGCATAGTCTTTCAAAAAAAGAACCCGGCAATATTTATCGCCGAGCTTCAAATAATCGCTGTTCTTTTCAATGGAATCGGGGCAGATATAGTCCTTGAAATCGTGTCCCTTTTTCATCATATCCTGCGGGTCGAAATGAAAGGCGGCTTCCTCGCCCTGACGGTAGAAGTCGTGAAGCACACGCAGCTTTTCGCCTGCGTGCATTTCCGTACACTTTGAGCCGAGGGCGGCAAAGTGGGAAATCAGGTCTGCGCCCACACGGGCAAAATAGGTGCGGGCTTCCCCAATATCCTTTTTGGCAACGGATATGGTGATATACTTTTCCTGTATAATGCCGTTCGCTCCCGTGGCTTTGTCAAGCAGCATTTGATTGTATTCCTTGCGGTACACATCACGGGAATCGCCGCGCATAGGCATTAAAATTGACTGTTCAAAATTTGCCTTGTTCAGTCTGCGGTTATTGATCGTGATTTTTGTGGTAGCGCCGGAATCCAGAGAGTTGAGCAGTTCGGAGTAGGCAAGAAACATAGCCTCTTTGTCCTCACGGCTTGCCACAAGGTAGTTTATATCGCTGAATTTATAGGTCTTGGAAAAGCGGTTTCCCACCTGAAAAATACCGTCTTTCCAGATACGCTGAATCGGGATAATATCCTGCACCTTGCGGGGGACGGAATATCTCTCTTTATCCTGTTTCAGCAGGTTTTTTAAGGTCTTAATCATCGTTTACCTCCTTGCTGTGATTTTTCAATTTTGTCTTTGAGCGCTTCATAGTAGAAATTCGAGGATTCAAAACGAATCTCTTTCGGCTCTAAAAGTTCCGAGCGAATCCATGCCCAGATAAATTGCTCGGCAGTCATGCCGTGGTAGGTGATGAACCCCAGCGCCGCAAAGGGAGCAGCGCCGATAATACACATCCACGACACGGTTTCCGTCCCGACATAGGGCTTTAATAGAAAGTACAGCCCCACGGCAACAGCGACCGCCAAAATGGAAAATATGAATTGCCGCATACTCAACCCGAAAAACATTGATTCGGTATAGTTGCGGATCTCCCGATTGATTTTCACTTCCAAATCTCGTCCTCCTTTACAGTCCCATCATTTCACGCACAACACGGTCGGCCATTTTGACAGCGCCGACGAGCACCAGCATATTGAAAACTAACTCGCCCACATACGACCACACCTGCGTTACCGCCGCAGCGTCGGGATCGACGACGGGCGGACTGGATGCAAACAGAGAGAAGATGATGCAGGCCAGTACGATGATCGCACCCTCTAAACAAACGGCGGCATAACTTTTGATGAAGCTCTTGCCGATGTTCTGTGACGGCTCGCCTGCAAAGGCCGAGAGCGGGACCGGTGCAATGGCCGTGTAGAGATAGAGTTTGAAAAATCTGCCGTACACGGTCATGATCATGATAAACGACAAAACCGTGATAAACAGCCCGCCGATCAAGGTCACTGCCCACAATGGGATGCTTTCAAAAAAGCCGCAGTCCTCTACGGCGGTCACGATCTCGGCAGGCAGCACAGTTTCCTGCGCCACCCCAAAGCCTGCGGCGTTCATGATAGTAGAGATCAGCCCCTGCACGATGTTGAATAGGGCGATCATCAGCTCCAAGCCGTATGTGACGGCGGCCTTGGCAAGGGCGAAACGGATAAACACTTTGAGAGCGTGCTCCGGCCGTTTCAGTTCCGCAAAGCTGCCGCAGGTTTTCATCACGCCCACCACAAAGAACAAAACGAGCAGCGCAAGCCCGATGGCCTGCACCGCACCGTGGATGCCGACGATCACATTCCAGATCGTGCCGCCCTTGAACTGCTCCGGCGACTGCGTAATGAGCTGCCAGATCTCCGCCAGCTTTTCATTCCAAGTTTCCAGCGCATTCTCCAAATTCTGTACGATCCAGTTATCCGACATTCGGCTCACCTCCCGTCAGCGCAATATCGCAGGCGACCTCGTTGCCCCAAACATCCCAGCCGTCCGTTTTTTGACGGGCGAACAGCTCAATGCGGGGCAGATCACCCATCAGCTCGACAATGCGCCGCCTTGCTTCGTCCGGCTTTTTGCTGTGTTCCTCGATGTGGGAGAGGATGACTTGATGCACCCCGGCCGAGCGGCGTTTCGGGCGGCCTTTGGTGGCAAGCATACAGAACTCTGCATTGGCTCTCGTCCAGTGTCCCATACCCCAAAACAGGCTGTCGGACTTGCGGTTCTGCTTGATCCATACGAAAGCCACCGTCTTATACGAAAAGCCCCATGCACGCATGACCGAAAAGCAGTCGTGCAGCAGTGGGATCGTTGTCCATAGAAACAATACGCAGTCATCAGCGGCAAGCGTGCCGACCGGCAGCGCCCGTATATCTTCCAGTTCCATTGTCGGGTAGTGGGATTCGGCGGAGCGCCCAAGCCCCTTTTTAGAATAGACTTTGTACCGCCAAGGCGGGTCTGCGTAAATAATGCTGTATTTCTTCACAGCTTCCTCCTTTCCGGCAAATAGGGGCAGGCCAAAGTGACCTGCCCCGTGCGCCGTATCATTTATCTGCTGTCCCGGTCGGGCGAGCTGCGGATCACGCCGTACACATCATCCACAAAGTAGCGCCCGGCAAAGGGATTGAATATGGCGTGGCACTTCACGCCGTTGTATTCGGCAAGGTAGTCGTTGTCCCCGATGCGTTTGAGGATCGTCGCCTCACCGAGCACATGGGTTTCTCCCTGTTTCAGAGAGTGGATATAGCACTCGCACTTTTCCATCTGCGGCCTCCTTTCAGCCCGTGATCAGGTTCAGGATCTCTTTGGCAAAGGTGATGACGATGCCGCCCGCAAGGGTGAGAAAGCCGTTGCTGCGCTGGCTGGGATCGTGGGACTGGAACGAAAGTCCCACCTGCACGATACCCCAGCCGAGCAGGATCAGTCCGACCGCACGGATCAGGCCGAAAATGAAATCGCTCAGGTTGTTCACGACGGCAATCGGGTCATTGGCGGCAAAGGCCGTGACGGAGCAGCCAAGCACAAGGGCAACCGACAGCACAGCGACGCAGTAGAAGCGAAAGCCCTTTCTGACCTTGCCGGGCATGGGCAGCTTGTTTGCAGTCTTTTGGGTGTTCTTCATGGGTTTATCCTCCTTGAATTGAATTAAAAAAGAGCTTCTATATCCTCGTCGGAAAGAAGCTCATAATCGGGTATGGGTTCATTGGGTGCGGGTACGGTTTCGGCGGCAGCGCCTGCAAATGAGAGCGTCGCAATGGCATTTTCCGTCCCGCCGTGTTCATAAGGTGCTGCGCCGCCGTCCTCGGTCAGTGCAATGTTCGGGTGTTTCAGAATGTCGTATTTCTCGTCCATCACTGGACGCTCACCACGGATAAACAAAAGGGCGTAACGGTTGTCCAGCATACGCACTTCGTCCGGCGTCAGAAGCTCTCTGCCGCTGATCTGATAGTTCGTGCTGTAATTGCCGTTTCGCCCGGATGATTTGCCGTAGGTGTTGGTGTCGATGGTGGATTTGCCGAGGTAGGATTCCGAGATCAGCTTGTGGGTCGATGTTTCGTTGCCGCCGAGATAAAGGAACTCGTCGCAGTTGCCGAGGATCGACTCCCATTCCTTTTCAAACAGCGCTTTGAGCGCCGCCACATTTTGCAGAATGATGGACACATACACATTGCGGGAGCGCATGACCGCAAGGATCTTGGAGAAATCCTCCGGCAGGCTGACATTGCTGAACTCGTCCATTAGGAAGTGAACGGGAACGGGCAGACTGCCGCCGTATTTGTGGTCGGCCAGATAGAATAGCTGCTGAAAAAGCTGCGTGTACAAAATGCTGACCAAAAAGTTAAAGCTGGTATCATTGTCGGGGATCAGGGCAAAGAGCGCCACTTTCTTTTCGCCGAGGGACGGCAGATCCAGCTCATCCGTAGCGGTCAGCGCCGCCAACGAGGACAGATTGAATTTCTCTAACCTTGCCGCCAAAGTGATCTGAATGGATTTCAGTGTTTTGGCGCTGCCGGAGTGGTAGTCCTTGTAATACTTCACGGCAATATGGTCGGGCTCCCGCATTTCCAGCCGTTCAAACAGCTCGTCCAGCGGCGAGGTGTATTCGTCGCAGTCCTCCCGCACATCCGCCGCACGCAACATTTCCATGACCATTGGAAAGTTCTGCTCGTCGGGTGGCGCTTCGTATTTCAGATAGAAGATCAGCGCCAGCAGGAGCATAGACGCGGCGGTGTCCCAAAAGGGATCGTTGGACTGGCTGCCTTTCGGCGTGGTGCTTTTGAACAGATTGGTCACAAGCCGCTGCACATCGTTGTCGTCCCGCAGGTACACAAACGGGTTGTAGCAGTGGCTTTTCTCCATGTTTAGAAGATCCAGCACCCGCACCTCATAGCCCTTTAGCCGCAGCAGATGCCCCGTGCTGCGCAGCAGCTCGCCCTTCGGGTCCAGCACGGTAAAGCTCGTGTTGGCTTGACACAAATTCGGTTTGGCGTAAAACCTCGTTTTGCCTGCGCCGCTGCCGCCGACCACGACCGTGTTGAGGTTGCGGCGGTGTTCCCGCCCGTCCAGACCCATACGGACATTCTGCGTGAAGATCTTGTTGGCCTCCGGCGCGGCTGCCCGGTATTTTCGGTTGACGGTTCGGGCCGAGCCCCACTTGGCCGAACCATGTTCCTCACCCCGGCGGTAATTGCGGCGGGACGACAGAATGACACTCACCATAAGCCCGTAGGCACAGAGCAGAATGAGAACAGTTTTCAGACTGTCCCCGCAAAGCTCGATATGAAACGGGTCGTTCATCACCGCCGGAAACCGGGCGACGATCTCCGGCAGACCGCCGTGGGCGGCAGGGGCGATCAGCAGCCCCAGCCACACCACAGGGAGAATACCGAACAGGCAGAGGACAAGAGGGTTATTCTCTCGCTTCATCGTTCCGGCACCGTACTTTCTTTGCGGGAGCATCGATCACCTTCAAAAGAACCTCGTCAACAATATCGGTGGGGCGTTCTTCTTCCAGCAGGTCGTTTCGCATTTCATTCAGAGCATTGATAACAACGCCATGTTCGTAACGGTCGAGCGTCAGTACCCGTTTTTCTGTTTTCTCCATAATCAGCGCTCCTGTTCCGTATGGCGGGGCGCTTTGTTCTGTTCCAGCGACCTTGCCATTCTTGCGGAAATGTCGTAGGCGGTGTCCCGGATGTCGGTAAGCTCGGCACGGATCGTCTGCGGGTCATCGGTGCGCAGAAAATCGGCAGGTGCTTCAAAGGCATAACCGTTCACATCCACGCCGAACTCTTTGCCGAGAATATAGGAAACGCACTGTGCCTTGAAACCGGCGTTTTCTTCGGTGTATTCCTCGCCAGTCCGGGCAAGTTCCGCCTGCGCCAACGCCTTGGACAGACTGCAGAACAGATCGATTGCCGACAGACCCCGGCGGACAAAAACGGCGTTCTGCTCACGGTCGTACACGGCATCCATGCCGTTCGGCAGTTCGTCCACGGACTGCACCGGTGCGGGGCGTTTGTAGATCAGGGCGTTCAGCAGCGCCCGTGCATCATGGGAAACCGCCTGCGGCGTTCTCGTTCGGGCGGTGGTCTGCGAAATATCATAGACCCGCTTGATGTTGTAAGACACGCCGATGCTGCCGTCGTCACGGGTGTACTCGCCGTTGGACTCGACGATCTTGATGGGGCGGCCGAACTCCTGCCGCTTGATATACACGCCCTGATCCCGCCAGAAATCTTTATCGCCAAGCCTGCGGGCGTCCGGCTTCGTTGCAAGGATCAACAGGGCGTTGGTGGCAGAGTAGTTGCGGAAAGTCGCCTGCACATCCAGATAGTTACGGAACTTGCTGCCGTCAGCGCAGACCGCCTCGGCGGTGGCATCGGCCATAGCGTAAACCTCGTCGCGCTCCGCCTTTTTCTTTGCCGCCCACGCCTCCTTGTCAAATTCGTCGGTCTGTGGGGCGGATTCAAAAATATCATCAAAATTGCTCATGGCTTATCGCTCCTTTGCTTTCTTCGGTTTCTTTCGGGAAGGCTGCTTGTGAGTGGTTGTCGGCTGCTTTTTCGGCTCTTTCGACAGGGTGGGTTCGGAAATGCTCGGCTCTGCCGTCTCTTTCTGCCTGCTCTCCCGAATTTCCCGCAGCTCCTCACGGACAGAGGGGCGTTCTTCGGGAGATTTAGCAGTACCCTCGGCGGTTCTGCTTTGCTTCTCGAAGGTAGGCGCGGACGGACGGGATTTCTCCGTCTTTGCCGCCGCAGGGTTTGGGGATGCGCGTTCCTCCTTTTGAACGGGTGCGCCCATCAGGTCATCCAGCAGGCGGTCGTCCGCCGCTTTGTCGGGTTTCTCCTGCTCGGGGGCAGACGGGGCGGCTTTGTCCGCCTTGGACTGCGCAATGTCCCGCTTGATGGAAACGGCATCGACCGTCGCCAGCTTGAAGCGCTCCACGATGCGGTTGATCTTGGACGCATCCTCGGCACGCACCATAATGTCTACCATACCGTCAGCGGAACGCTCTTTGCCACGCAGGGCACAGTAGACAACACCGTATCGTTTGGCTTCGGTTGCAAACTGTTTCAGATGCTCCTCGCTGACGGTAAACACTTTCAGCTCCTTGCCGCTTTTGAGCATGGCAGAGAGCCGCTGGTGGCCTTTGGTCTTGTTCTTATCTCGGTTTTTCCAGACAGCGTAGAGCATGGCGGCGATATTCTTTGCCGCCGAGCCGGTCAGCTTCAGGGCAACTTCCGTACCCTCCAAGCTGATCCGCACGACTTGCTCCGCTGCGTCACCGGAATTGTACATATTTCATCATCTCCTTCGTGTTTAGAAAATTCGCTTGCGAATTTTGTGTGACCGCCGATCATCTGGCGTTTTTTTGCTGCTCGGCGCGGTCACATTTCTCCTTTCCTTTGATTTGTTCGTCCTCACGGACGGCTTTGATTTTCTCTTGGATCACGCCGGAACGCTCGGCAATGCTGTTACATAAAACCACCTCCTTTCGCAGCGCGGCAAGCTCTTTGGAAAGTGCGGCGACCTTCACCTTGACCTCCGACGCCTTTTCGGGATCGGACTTTACTGCCGCTGTCCGCTGTGCTTTGTAAAGCTGTTTTCTGTCAGCGGTCAGGGCTTCGATTTTTCCGTTTACCTCGTCACGGTAGCAAAAAAGCTGCTCGGCGGTATCGATCCGATGCCCTATGAGCAGCCTTGTTTCGGCGGTGATGGCGTCCAGTTTCAACAGATCCTCCCGCAGGAGAAAGTGCAGCCGTTTTCTGCTTTGCTGCGGGCGGTTCTTCGGAAAGATGCCCAGCAGATAGCAGTAGTGAACATACAGCGTCCGAAAGCCGGTCAGTTTTCGGGCGGTTTTCAGATTGCCGATCAGCCTGACCCGCAGGATCTCCGGTTTTTGCTCCGTTGTTCTTCGTTCGGGGCGGCGCTGAGATAAAATACGCCTGCGGATGCTGTCCAGAGAGTAGTCCTCACCGAAATTGCGCATCAGGCGCACGAATCGCTCCTTGCCCGGCGGTCTGACCGAAATATCTTTGCCGACCTTTACCGCATAGCCCTTTTTCCGCAGAGCGTCAAAAAACTGCCGCTCGGTCATGGCCTGCCGTATCGCCTCGTCAATGTCTGCACGGATCAGCCCTCGCCAAGTGGGGCGCTGTTCCTGCTCGGCACGCCATTCGCCGTATTGCTTGCCCCGGCCTTGCTGCGGTTGCTCGATCACCGACAGCCCATATTCCCGGCAAAGCTCGTCGGAAACCGTCTGCATTTTGTAATAATCCTTTCGGGTGCGGTGGTATTTGATGCCGTCCGCAAAGGAAACCGTGTTCACCACAAAGTGATTGTGCAGATGATTTTCTTTGTCAAGGTGGGTGGCGACGATCACCTGATAGCGATTGCCCCATAGCCGCTCAGCCAGCTTTACGCCGATCTCATGTGCCAGTTCGGGCGTTGCCTCGCCGGGGGCAAAGGACTGATAGCCGTGATAGGCCACGGTGCCGTCCTCCTTGCCGAACCGCTTTTTTACGGCAAGCATTTCGTCACGGGCGGTGGCGGGAGAGCAGTTGATGCCCGACACAAAGCGGTGGAGCGGTGCGCCGTCCTCGGTGCCCGTTTCCTGCGTTTTCTCGGAATTGACGGCGTAGCAAATCACATCGGAAAGCTGCTGCCCGTCCTGTTCGGTCAGCTCCCGGTCGGCGTAGAATTTCGGGTTCGCCGTCTTTTCGGGGTTCTCCGCATAGATCACCACCTTGCCGAGCCAGCCTTTTACCCGCCATATTGATGTCGTCGCCATAAGCGCATCACTTCATCGGGCGGGGCAAAATGACCGCTGCGGTGATCGTCTTGACGGCATCATCCAGCTTGCGGCAGTTCTCGTCATACCGCTGCACATCCAGTGCATTCAGGGTGTGGGCTTTTGCGGCGATCTGATTGAGATTGTTGCCGATCCCGTGGAGTTCCCGCATCATGGCGTAATAGTCGGGCGGCGGTGCGTCCTGCGGTTCAAGGCCGGTTACCAAGTGCCGAAGATACGCTTCACGGGAAAGTCCGCTCTTTTTGACCTTCTTCTGAAACGCCTCGGCTTCCTTTTTGTCCAGCCAGAATTGAATGTGAACATTGCGTTTTCTCATAGTACCTCCTTGTTCAGCTCGTTTTGAATTTCCACGATCCGTTTTCCAACTGCATACACAACGGGGATCGTCACACCGTTGCCCGCCTGCTTGTAAAGCTGGGCGTCGGAATTGACGGCGGCGGCCCGGTCAAACATATCATCCGAAAAGCCTTGCAGTCGCCAGCACTCACGAGGTGTCAGCTTGCGGATGCGGCCGCAGCCGAGCGGCACGCCTTGATTGCAGGATGTGTCCAGCGTCTGTGCATGGCCTTTACCGACACGGCCCCGGTGGGTCTTGCTGTCGGGAAATGCCAGATTGATGCTGTCGCCGCAGTGCGCTTCCGCATATCCGGCAGCGGTAGCATTTTTGATACGCAAAGCAAACTCGCAGGAATCGCAGGCGCAGAGATAAACGCCGTGCTTGTCCTGCGTGTTCAGGCAAAAGGCAGGTTCGCCACACTCCTTGAAGCGCCGCCCGTTTTGCCGCTTGTTTTCCCGGTCGGGGGTGAGAACGGCACGGCAGCCATAAAAAATACCGGTTGCTGACCCCGATCTTGTCATAGCCTGCAATCAGGCATTTGGTGTGCTCCTGTTCCAAAATTTTCGGCGTACCTCGCTTTAGCTGAATGAGTGTTGTTTCTTCGGTGCGGTCCGGGCACTCGCCGCTCATGCAGAGAACGCCGCTTTTGTCACCGCTGTGGTTGGTAATGCCGCTGTCATATCTTGCTTTGATACAGCGGGCGTGCTCGGTCAGCCTCGGTTCGCCTTTGCACAGGTCGATGAAGTACATCCCCGTGCGTCCGGCAAAGCCGCCGCCCTCGCTCATCAGCGTACAGCTCACGCCCGCAGGATCATAGACCCGCTTACCCTGCGTGCCGCCGATCAGTTGTATAAGAGCCTTGCCGTCGCCTGCGGTGACAGGAAATATTTTTCGTCCACCCTCGGCTCTAAAATGTCGATAAGCGACAAGGTAGATGCGTTCCCGGTTTTGCGGAACGCCGTGGAAGCGTGAATTAAGCAGTCCGTATTCGATATGATAGCCGATTTCGGCCAACGAATGGAGAACGGTCGCAAAGTCCCATCCTCGATTAACGGAGAGCAGATTTTTAACATTTTCAAGGACAAGCCATTCGGGTCTATCTTCGGCAGGCGTGCCTTTGAGCAGTCTAATGATTTCAAAAAAGAGCGAGCTTCGTTCTCCTGCAAGCCCTCTTTGTCGGCCGCTAACAGAAATGTCCTGACACGGGAATCCTCCGGCCCAGAGGTTTGCCCGTGGTAATTCTTCAGGGGTGACTTTTGTGATGTCATTTCCATACCATTCGTCCTCCTTTATATTGTGAATGGCGCGGTAGCTGCGGTCTGCGTACTTGTCGATTTCACAATGGCCTTTACATACCATTCCGCATAATTCAAAGCCTTTACGAAAACCGCCTATACCGCTGAAAAAATCTAAAAAGGTTATTGGGTCGCTCATTCGTTATCCTCCTTTCTGTTCGGGCGGTTGATTTGAAACAGGCACATAAACACAATACCGATACAACCGCCCAACAAAACACCGAGGATAAACAACAGTATTTTGCTCATTGTTCGGTGTTCCTTTCGGGTAGTGAATAAGGGGTTTAAGGGGCTTTGCCCCTGACAAGCTGCCGTGTGGTATCACAAAGGCGATGCTTGCTGTACTATCGCACTCCTGCCGCCCACAGGTCGGACAGTCGCGCGACTAACCGAAAAAAGAATTAACGCTCACGGCATTTTTCTTTTCTCTTGGTTATGGGAATACCGAGCCGCATACATAGACAATCGTTATAGTCCTTGCCCTGTGGGGATAGACGCACCTCAACCTCGACCGCATACTCTTTGAGCAATAGAGCTTTAATGGTTTTCGCCGCAAGCCTACCGGCAGGGTCGTTGTCTAACCGAAGGACGATTTTTCGGATATGGGGATTTTCCGCAAGATACCGTTTTAAGGCGGCGGGCAGCACGCTTTCCTCGATCTTGTTTTTAGGCTTGTATATACCGGCAAGGGACAGCAGATTTTCTTCTCGCCAGTTCTTGCCGTCAAGCCGTAAAAGTGAGCCGTAGGATAGCAGGTCAACCGCACTTTCAAACAAATTCAGCGTGTCACTTTTTCCCTCGGCGGGTATGCCGAAAGAATAATGTTTATCGCTGCCGCTTGCGTCCCCGATATAATCCGTGTCAATTCCTCGCGCACAGGCGTAACGCTCTTTGCCGTCACGATCCCGCCCGACAAAAACCACATTTGTATAGGGGTAGTTACAGCTTTCATAAAGCCGTCCCGTCTTGATACAAAACTTGATTATGTCGGCGTCAATGCCACGGCGGCGCAGATAGTTAAAGGCTGCGGTTGCGGTACGGTTTACGGGCGGCAATATAAGCACTTTCGGTTTATCCTCCTGCTCGTGCTTTGGTCTTGCGGGGATAGGTCGGTCAAAGTGCTTTCCCATAATACACTCGACCGCCTCCGTAAAGGGGCGTTTTTCCACCTTAATTAGATAATCAAGGGCGTTATAGCCGCCTATGCTTTGCGCCCACCACATCCATTTACCGTTGGATATTTTCAGGCTGCTGTGGGTGCGTGTGCCGT
>OKUV01000519.1_pt1 | contig 15736 bp, 16 predicted proteins | sample 1606661 | NCBI WGS metagenome assembly OKUV01 (sample SAMEA3882521, study PRJEB24775) | human gut metagenome | biome: human-associated habitat; feature: intestine environment; material: feces | place: Netherlands | collected 2009/2010
CCCCTTTCTCGCCCGGAAATCAAGCATATGTTTTTCCTGCAAAGAGCGTCAACACACCCCATGGCAATATAGTTGTTGGCGCAGATAATGGCGTCCGGCAGGATTTTATGATCCAGGAGCTTCATCGTCATAAGGAAGCTGTCTGCGCGGGTGGATTCTCCCAACCAGATATACTGATCTTCCAATTGCAGGCCGGCATTTTCGAGTTCCTGCTTTACACCTTGCAGTCGATGCAGCGACCCAAAGTCGTAATACTGTCCGCCGATAAATGCAATTTTCCGGTATCCCCGTGAAAGAAGATAAGCCGCTGCGACGGTTCCGGAGTACACATTGTTGTTGTCAATCCAACACACCTGGCTTTCAAAATTCGGCGCGCCCAACACGATGTGAGGAAAGTGCGATTTTGTAAGCAGTCCGGACAAGGGGTATGCTATTACGGAAACGTGGATGGCCAGTGCGTCGGCACTTTGCCGATAAATCACTTCCTTGGCTACTTCGTATGCAGTTGCCGTGTCTACTCCGCGAAGCTGAAGCCGATACCCTCTGGCGCTCAAAGACTCCTCCAAGCCCGCAATCATCTCAAACATATGTGGATTCTGAAAGGCTGTGTTCGGAGCTAAATTTGCTAAAACCGCAATCGTTTTGGTCGTGCCTCTTGCAAAACTCTGTGCGCTGGCGTTTGGATAATAGTTGAGTTCCTGCATAACCCTGCGCACCCGCGCCGCTGTTTCCTCTGAAATACTGTAGTGCCCATTGATCACTTTGGACACGGTAGAAACAGAGGTGCCGGCCGCTGCCGCAACATCCTTAATCGTAATACCCATGACACAGCCCTCCATGCAGAATAATCATACAACTATTTTAAGTATAATTTATTCAGCATTGACCGTCAACAAATACTGCAAAGCCATGATCGTAGAGTTTCCTGTGGTCAAGTCCTTCGCTCCAATGCAGTTTACCGTATTCCTCGTCCAAATCAGCGGCTTTGCCTCCGCGATTGATACAGATGGTAACACGCTGATTGCAGTATTCCCTTGCGTAGATGATTAGTCCGCTTCCGCGCTCTGCAGATACCACGCGGAAATCGCCACAGCGAAGCGGTTCCAGTTTTTTGCGCATGGCGATGGCTTCCTTGAAAAAAGTACACAGAGTCGAATTTTCGTTATCCCACGGCATCGGACAACGGTATTCTTCTTCTGAAAGACCTTGAACACCCAGTTCATCACCATAGAAAACCGTGGGCATTCCGACAAAAGTCATCATAAAAAGAATGGCCAATCGATACCGCCTCATGTCTCCGCCGCACAAAGAGAGAAACCGGCTCACATCATGGCTGTCCAGCAGATTCATCTGCGCCGGAGTCATCTGCATCCGATAGCGCATGAGCATATCCGTGATACGTCCCGCAAAATCCGATGCATCAATGGATTGCTCCGCAAAAAACAGATTGCAGTGCTTTCGGAAATCGTAATTCATGGTGGAGTCAAACATGTCGCCCTGAAGCCAGTGCCCTGCGCTTTCCCATACTTCGCCGATGAGCAGCACATCCGGGTCAATCTCCTTCACCGCTTTTCTGAATGCCCGCCAGAAGCCATCGTCCACTTCACTGGCAACATCCAGCCGCCAGCCGTCGATGTGGAAATTCTTCACCCAATAGCGTCCTACCTCGCAAAAGTACTCTCGCACAGCAGGGTTCGCTGTATCCAGCTTTGGCATCATCCGCTCATAGGCGAAGCATTCGTATTCCGGATAATCCTCCGGATCGTCCGGACACACCACGGGGAATTTCAAACCGTAGAACCAGTCTCTGTAAGAGGATGCCTCTCCTTTTTCCACCACATCTTCAAAGGCGAAAAAATGCCAGCCGCAATGATTGAACACGCCGTCGATCAAAATGCGGATTCCCCGTGCATGAAGCACACGTACCAGATGATGCAGTGCCTCGTCGCCGCCAAAGCACGGGTCAACGTGAAAATAATCCAAAAGATCGTATTTGTGGTACTCTCCTGCCACAAAGATGGGATTCAGGTATACGCAGTTCACGCCCAGTTCTTCCAGATAGTCAACATTGTCGGCAATGCCCCACAATGTGCCGCCCAATTTGCCGCGTACGGGCTGACCATGATAGTCAATGGCTCGATCCTGAATGGAAATGCGTTTGACCCCTGAGGCAAAGCTGTCGGGGAAAATATTGTACACCACAGCGTCATTGACCCAGTCAGGCACAACCGCAATGTCTGCCCGGTGGTTGAACGGCAGCTTGAAATACTGCGAACGGTCATCCACCAGATGATCGGTAAATACATCGCCGTAATACAGAACCTGCTCGGTACCGTCATTCAGATGGAAGTAATAATACAGTCGCTTATAGGGACTATCCAGCACTACCTGCCAGTAATCATGATACAAATCGCTCGCTGCCACCTTCATGGCGACAGGAGTAAAAACGATGGGAGTAACACGGCAGGCGGTATCTCCATAGTAGAGCGTGCAGCTCTTCAAATCGCCTTTGGCGCAGCGCAGGCGAAAAACGATGTGCTTTTCGTCAAGTCCATGCGCGTACTGCGACATGGGGATGTGTAAAACAGCTTCTTTTTTCATGCTTATCCTTTCACTCCGCCGGCCGTTAAGCCGGAAGTCATGTGCTTCTGGCATAGGAAGAAGATGATCAGCACCGGAATTGATACGGTAATGGACGCGGCGGCAAAAACCGGCCAGCTGCCGCTCATTTCCGTTGCTTGCAACGCATACAGTCCGGCAGCCAGTGTGTAGTTCTCCTCGCCGGTCATAAAGGTTGTAGCATAGATATACTCGTTCCACACATAAATCAGGACCATCAGAGCTGTGACAACGATACTGGGCTTCGCCAAAGGCAAAACAATTCGCGTGACCACCTGAAGAGGATTCGCACCGTCCATCCGGGCAGCTTCTTCGATTTCCACGGGTACCGTGTCAAAATAGCCCTTGATATTCCAAAGGCTGAAGACCGCCATGGTCCCGGTATAGATCAGGATAAGGCCGGTTCGGTGATTGATAAGTCCCATCGGGCGGAGCAGGCGGTATACGGCAAACATCGACAGGACAGCCGGAAACGAATTGAGCAGCACAAGGCACTTCAAAATCGGTCTGCGACCGGGAAACCGCCGCCGTGAAAAACAGTAGGCAGCCGGAATTGCTACACAGAGTGACAGGGATACAGTAACGACCGCCAGATAAACGCTGTTGCCAAGCCATGTGAGAATATCTTCACCAAAAAGGACACGGCGGTAGTTTTCCAGTGAGAAGTTCTTGGGGATAAAGGAAAAATCCGAACTCAGCAATGTGTTTTGTCCATTGAGGGAAACACTAATCGAATAGAGAATAGGAATCAGTGTAATAAAACACAGGACGATAAAGAAAATATTCAGTGCCGTAAGGCGAACACGTTCTTTTTGTTTGCGGCTCATCTGGAACCCTCCTCTTGCAGCCGATACCGGGCGGAGAATGCAATCAGCAACACAAAGATAATGATGGATATGGCAGAGCTGTATCCATAGTTATTGCTGATGAATGCATTTTCGTAGGCATAGGTCAAAATAGTATGCACATGTGCGCCGGTTTTGGCTCCAGCCTGCTGTGTCAGAAGATAGATCACATCGAACTGCTTGAAGGTTGTGAAGATGGTGATAATAACAGCCGGCGCAATGATGGGACGAATGGCTGGAACCGTAATATAACGGGTGCGCTGCACCCATCCGGCACCATCAAGCAGAGCGCTTTCAAAGTAACTTTTGTCTATGCTCTGCATAGCGCCATCCATAATCATAATCATAAACGGCAGCGCCAGCCAAAGATTGACAGCCGTGCAGCAGATAAACGCCGACACATCCGAGGATAGCCACCGCATAGTCTCCAGCCCCAGCTTTTCCATCCACTGGTTTAGCAAGCCGAACTGTGTGTTGAACATGCCGGTTTTCCACAGGAGAATGGAGACATAGCCGGGCATGGCCCATGGAAACATCAGCAGCGTTTTATACAGCTTCCGAAACCGTAAGTTCTGTATATTCAAAAGGCTTGCCAGCACAAAGGCGATCACCAGCTGCAACACCATATTGACCACCGTCCACAAAACGGTTACGAGAAGCGCCGATAAAAACCCGGAATCAAAAACGAACAGCGCACGGATATAATTCTCCAAGCCGATAATGGTAAAGTCAAACCAGTGGTACACGTTCATGTTGGTCAGAGAGATATAGAACGTATAGAGGATGGGAAAGACTACTACCAAAGCAATCAGCAGGAGGGACGGTCCGGACCATAAATAGGAGCGGAGCCACTCCTTTTGTAGCTTACGTTTCATAGAAAGTTCCTCAATGCATGGCGTCAATCAAGCTGTTCGCTTGCGTCAATGCGGCAGCAAAGGCTTTGTCTACCCCCGATTTGGAGAGGTTTACATCTGTCAGCAAATTACCGACTACTGTCCACATAACATCCATTTCGGGGATATTGGGCATGGGAACGGCAATTTCAGCGGTAGTGCGCATTGCCTGCACCAGTGTATCATCACATACACGGCTGTCATCATAGCATGCGCTGTTTGCCGGAGCACAGCCGCTTGCTTGCGCCAGCACAACACCCACTTCCGGATCCAGCAATGCATGCAGCAGCTTTTGGACGGCGTCCGTTTTGTTCTGTGCCGCGAAGGCCAGCACATGAATCCCCTGCACGCCGGAGTAGGGAGCAAGAGCCCTGCCTGTTTTATCTACGGTAGGCATCGAAGCAATGCCGAGGTCTATATTCGCTTCACGGGCAGAGGGAACCATCCACGGACCGCCGATTGTTGCGTCCGCTTTCCCCTCCAAAAACAGGGTATTCACCGTGGAATACTCCGTTTCCCCAGGCATCAGATCTACAAATTTCAAATGATACTCCAACGCGTCCTTGACTGCCTGCTGATCGGGGAACGGTGTGCCGTCTGCATCGATAATGCTGCCGCCAAAGCCGTGAATCCATGCAGCGCTGTAATAGGCGGTGCTGTGCTGCTCCACAAAGCCGTAGCGACCGCGCCCGGTGTTTTCTTTCATATACGCCAGCAATTCTTCTGTGGTGGTCGGCACCTCTTCATCCTGCATATAGCGTCGATTATACATAAACAGCAGCGTTTCAAAATACAGAGGAAGCTGGTACAAGCTGCCGTTGTAGGTCGCAGCCTCCAGCGTCATGGGGAGATAACCGGACAGTTCACTTTGTGAGATCAGCTCTGTAACAGGCGTAAGTATTCCCATTTCGGCAAAAACGCCTATTTTGTCATGGGCAAATACAAACAGATCGGGAGCGGAGGAAGGATCATTGCCTACCAGCTTCAGCGAGTCTGTCAGGCTGGTTTTCTTTTCAAACCGTACCGTGATATCAGGCAGTGCCTTATCCAGATAAGCCTGTAAGGCTTCAATGACTGCGGCCTCCTTGTCGTGCCACACAACAAGAGTATTCGGATCGGCAGCTTTGCCGCCAGATCCGCCGCACGCCGCCATGGTCATTACTATCAGCAGCGCCAGCGTCAGGGCGAGAAATCGTTTCATAATATCCCCTTTCTAATACATAGTGCGGGGATGCAAAAACGCATACCCGCACTATTGTTATCAACCGTTACTTTGCCTTTTTCTTCTTTACCACAACAACGACCGCAACCGCTGCCGCAGCAGCAACAGCCAAAGCAACGCAAACAATCAGAACGGTATTGTCCTTTTCAGCGGCAACGATTTTGCTGCCGGCAGGTTCCTCATAGCTGACGGTTGCATTTTCCGCATCAGACACAACAATCCATACATCCTTTCCGACTTCAACAGACAGATCAGCGGTCTGGACAGAGCCTTCATTGGCGTTAATGATTACGGAGTTAATCCAACCGGGAACCTCGATGGTATACCAGTCACCATCCATTGTCAGAGCCTCACCGGGCCACGAAGAAAATGCATTTGTGCCGTCCGGCGCAGACCATGCCCAGCAGCACGGAGCAGACCAGTCGGAGGGAACCTGAACGCGGACGGTAATATTTTCAGCCGTTTTGTTCGGATCTGTGTCGGAGAGCTCATAGCTCAGATCCTCATAAACGGTAATCCAGAGCTCCTTGCCCTCAATGCTGATATCGGCTGTCTGAACAGTGCCCTCGTTGCCGTTAACTATGACAGAATTCACCCATGTAGGGGCTTTGGCGGTGAACCAGCCGTCTTCACCCTCATCCATAGCCTGACCGGGCCACGCCGCAAATGCATTGGTACCATCGGGGGCGGACCATGCCCAAAGATTTACGCTTTTCCATGTCAGCGGCACATAAGCATGTACTGTAAACTTCTCCACATACTCGGGGACCTCTGCCATACTCTGCGCTTCATAGCTTACAGAAGCGGTCGCGTCATCGGCAACCGTGATCCAAACGGCTTTGCCGGCCTCTACCGCAATGCCTTCCGTCTGGACAGAGGCCTCACTGGCATTGACAATGATGTTCTGCACAAAGCGTGGAACATAAGTGTAATACCAGCCATCATCCAAAGGTTCAAGCTGCTCGCCAGGCCATGCCTCAAAAGCGTTTGTGCCATCATCCGCCCAGGCCCAACAGCAGGGAGCGTCCCAGCCTTCAGGTACGGATACGCAAACAGGAATCATCTCGTTGCTCATCTCTTCTTCCGCAAAGGCAACCGTATAAAGCGAGGAAATGCACAAAGAAACAGCAAAAAGAATGGCCAATACCTTTTTCATCTTACTTTCCTCCATATTTTTTTGTCCCAATATCACTATAGGGCATTTTTATTATAATTCACGCCAAAAATGCTGTAAATCGTTTTCTGTGAAACTGTTTTCCGTCCTTAAACTCGCCTGTCTCCCTCGATATTGCCGATTTTATTTGTGAAAATAGCCAATTATTGCGGCTGCGTTGTGGCAGTTTGCCCAGCAAAACGACATAAGTCTGTTAGCTGCATAGGAAAGCGGTTTCTCATTTTCTTTGCTTCTCACCCGTTCCCTCTGTACAAAAAAGCAGGAGGATTACCACCACCGGCACTCCTCCATAACCTTTCAAGTGAACAATTGTGAGTTTTGAACCCAGGACAGCTTTTTTCAACAGACACTGCCGTGGTCGCAAAGCAAGCCCTCAGCCTTTAGGCTGGTGTTTACGGAAGCTCTTGCAGTATTCATCAACGCCGCCGCTTGGTACAAGGTCGGCGTATGCCCCTCCGTCAGTATTTGGACGCCAGCCGTCCATAAGCTTGTCGTTCTCCATGATAAAGGGGCTCGCCGTATTCTGTCCCCATGAGGTGTCATATTTCCCCATAAGGTAATCGCTCAGTGCCGTTCGGTCGGCAAAGCGCAGCATCCGGTACGGCTCCTGAAAGGCGACCTTTTCCACAAAGTAAAGCGCGCCGTCCTCTGCCGTCAAAAGTACGCCAACATGCCCGACAAACAGCAGAGATTCCTCCTCGGTCGGCTTATCATGGAAGAATACCGTGATGAGGTGGATTCTTTCATTCTCCCGGAAGATAACACCGCGGGAAGCCCATTCCTCTTGTACGGTTTGTACATGACGCTTGATCTCCGTGGTATCCTCCGCCTTCATGGAGGAATACAGTGCGCGGAAATCTGCAAGGCTGCTTCCGCCCAGCGCATCGGGATCTGTTTTCAGCGTTTCCTCGTCCACAAACAGCACATCTTCACCAGCATTGATTTGAGAGTCTGCGCTCACGGAAAGGAAGTCCCCAAACAGGTTCATGGCGGTGATCCGGCAGTTATAGCCCGGAAACGTTCCGTTCTTTGCCGTCCATTCGTCCTGCATTGTATAAGGGTCATATTTCGTATACAGCATCCCTGCTTCCTCAAAGCCATCCGTAAGCCATTCCTGCTTCACGCTGTCATTAAAGTGGTCCACACGGCGGAAAAAGCCCTGAATACGCCCATCTGACACGCCTGCATCGGAGAGCAGCTCCTGCAAAAGCTCCCTCGATCCACTGTCGTTCAGGTTCGTGTATTCAATTTTTTCCAATGCCGGACGCTTATCTGGCAAATCAGTATCCGCACCGCAGCCCGCGAATGCGGAAGCGATAAGAATAACACATATAGCCAGTATTGTCTGCCGAAATGATTTCATAATCTGCTCCATCCTTTCCTTTGACCATCGACTATTTTGCAAAGATTATTATACCATTCTAGCATAAGGTCTATGTTAAGCAAGAGGTCTTTGGGGCGATCGGAACAGCGAAAGACTGGCTTTCACCACGCGGCTGACAAAGCGGATTATCTCATCCTTGCTGTACTTGTCATAGTCCTCCACAACGACATGCATCAAACCATTTGACAGATGGGTATACATCATCTCAAGATCTGTTTCGCTGGCATTGGGCAGCTCTTTCCGCCAGTAGGCAATGCTGTCCTCCTTGGCCAGGGCAATCATCCGCATGAGGACCGTTGAGTTTGTATTCCCCAAAATCAGGACGCGGCACGCCGTTTGATTCTGATCGACCATATCGTAGATGGCTTCGATCAGCGCCGTCACATCAAACGAATTGACATAGCGAAGGGATTTCTCAAATGCGTCGATGAGTTCATTCTCAATGCTCTCCATCAGGGCAAAGCAATCGCTGTAATGGGCATAGAAGGTGGCACGGTTAAGCTGCGCCAGCGCACAAACCTCTTTCACCGTAATTCTGTTTACAGGTTTTTCCTTCAGCAGCTTCAGAAAAGACTGCTTGAGCACCATTTGCGTATAGCGTTTCCTTGCATCCATCTTCTCCATATAGAGTCCCTCTAAAAAAGTTTACAAAGATTATCAACAGTTCAACAGACAGTGTTGCTTTTCTTTCAGCCGTATGGCAAGTGCTGATTGTTTCTGCCTTCCTCCTCAAGTATACTGTACTCGTGAAAGATAATCAACACTTGTATGCTTATTTGAGAGAGGAGGCTTTTTGAATGTATGATAAATACCTTGTTACAGGCGCTACCGGCTTCCTCGGCAGGGCTGTTGCGGAGGAGCTAGTACGCCGCAAGGCGCAGGTGCATACGCTTGTGCTGCATGATGACCCCTATATCAATTTGCTCCCCAAAGAAGTCCACACCGTCATCGGTGATGTGTGTGCGGAAAACTCGCTGACAGACTTCTTCGCGGATGCCGACGGCCGTACCTGTGTGATTCACTGTGCTGGTATCGTCTCCGTCGCGTCCAGACCCGGTTCGAGGCTCTATCAGGTCAATGTAGGGGGGACATGGAGAGTTCTCCGGCAATGTATGGAGCATGATGTGGGCAAAATGGTCTATGTCAGTTCCGTCCATGCCATACCGGAAAAGCCGAAGGGCTGCATCATTACGGAGGATTGCGAATTCTCTCCGGGGCTTGTGGACGGAGATTACGCCAAGAGCAAGGCAACTGCAACAGAGTTGGTCTTCGCTGCAGCGGAACGCGGGTTGAATACCAGCATTGTTTTCCCCTCCGGCATCATCGGGCCGGGCGACTTACAGGGTGGGAGCTTCACCTCAATGGCAAAATCCTTTCTTGCCGGGAAGCTGCCTTTAGCCGTTCGCGGCGGATATGACTTTGTGGATGTGCGGGATGTGGCAAATGGCCTTCTCGCCTGCTCCGAAAGCGGAGAGCCCGGTAAAGGCTACATTTTGTCCGGCCACTATGTCACCATCCGCAAGATGCTTCAGCTTGTAGGAAAGACTGCAAAGCTGAACTATCGCCCCATCTGCCTGCCTCTGGGTCTTGCAAAGCTGGCCGCTCCGTACTACGAACGCCGGAGTCTGAAGGATCGAAAGCCTTTGTTTTACACCCCATATTCCGTTTCCGTTCTTGACTCAAACGGCCGCTTCAGCCATGCTGCTGCGTCGGAACGCTTTGCATATCAGCCGCGCCCGGTGGAGGAGACTTTGCGGGACATGACAGCCTGGCTTTTGGAGCAGAGGAGAAAGGACGAAGTGTGACCTCACATCAACAAAAAGCACCTTGGGCAGGCTGTGCATGCTACTGATATGCTCCGCAATCTCAGTTGTCATCAACACGCATTCCATGATATAATTTAATAAAGGGATTAAAAACTCGCGAATGCAGGCATTCACCCATTGTTTCATAATATTTCAGCTCACACTTATGTACCGTTATTATTGCCCCACTTAAAAGGTTTTGCCGGAAAGGAGCACGATATGAATCGGATCATCACCATCGGACGTGAATTCGGCAGCGGCGGCCGCGAGCTTGGATACCGAATTGCGGAAAAGCTACAGATTGCCTACTACGATCAGGAGATCATAACAGAGATTGCAAAAAGAACCGCGCTGTCTGAAGATTATATCCGGCAGATTGAGGAAAGGCGCCCAATTATGCATTTTCCAATTCATACCGGACACAGCTTTTATCTGACCTCAGAGCCCTCGTTCTATCCGGAATTCTCCATCTACACAAAGCAGCATGAGCTGCTTCGTGAGCTGTCCTGCAAATCCGACTGCGTCATCGTCGGGCGCTGCGCGAACCATATTCTCCGGGAGCAGAAGCCTGTGCGTATTTTTGCTTATGCAGATATGGAGAGCAGAATCAAACGCTGTATGGAGCGCCGTCCGGAGGACGAGAATCTAACAGAAGCGCAGATGAAGAAACGAATTACGGAGATCGACCGCAACCGTGCAAAGTATTACGCTTTCTTCAGTGGGCAGAAATGGGGTGCGCGGGAAAACTACGACCTTCTCGTGAATACCTCCGGCGCCGACATCAAAGAGATGTCCTCTGCCCTTTGCGGTTATTTGGAGACCCTGTTTGAATAAACCATTTGCGCTGCAGAACAGCACACCCGGTTTTAAACAATCGGGTGTGCTGTTTTTCATAACAGACTTCATTCTTCTCCTGCTCCTTGTGTTTATTCGGATATTCGTATATAATGTATTGTGTTGAGTAGTATCCATGCGGAGGTGCGGTATGAACGGAATCAAGGGCTATATCTCCATTCGGGAGGCGTCCTACCGTTGGGGCGTGTCAGAGCGGCGGGTCAACCAGTATTGCGCCGAGGGGCGGATCCCCGGCGCGTCCCGGTTCGGGCGCTCATGGGCGATCCCGGAAAACGCGGAAAAGCCGTCCGACCCGCGCTTTCAGGGACAGCACCGCGATTCCGGCAGGACAAGCACCTGACGGATACCCCTCTGCATTGGAAGCATCCGCAAAAAGGAAGTGAACGCTATGACCTGCGACGAGGCTTTGTACCGCCAATATCTGAACGGCGACGACGCGGGGCTTAATGCCCTGATGAAGAAATACGGTGACCCCCTGACCCTGTATATTGACGGCTATCTGCACGACGTTCACGAGGCGGAGGAGCTGATGCTGGACGTTTTCGCCTATCTGTTCACGAAAAAGCCCCGCATCCGGGACGGCGGCTTCAAGGCGTATCTCTATAAGGCGGCGAGGCACATGGCGCTGCGCCATAAGAGCAAGCGAAAGCCCCTGTTCAGCCTCGACGCGCTTGCAGACGAGCCGGACGGAGGAGCGAAACCGCATTCTGCATTTCTGCATGGATGAGATGAACCCGGACTATCGGGAGGTTTTATATCTCACCTATTTTGAGGATATGAGCTACGCGCAGGCGGCGGAGGTCACGGGAAAAACGGTAAAACAGATCACCAACATGGTGTATCGCGGAAAAGAGAGCCTGCGACGGCTCTTGGAACGGGAGGGGATCACAAATGCGGAGTCATGAGGAACGGGTCACGGAGACAAAGCGGCGCATCGCCAAAATTGAGCGTGAGAAGCGGCTGCGGCGCAATACGGTCACCATGGCTTCCGCCGTGGCGGCGTGCCTTGCGCTGCTCATCGGCGCGTCCCTCGCCATGCCCGGTATTGCCGCAAGCATCCAGACAGGCAATTATTCCGGCCTTGAGACGGCGGCCAGCATCTTTCACGGCGGCGCTGCCTTGGGATACATTGTTATCGGGCTGCTGGCGTTTTTACTCGGCGTGTGCGTAACCGTTTTGTGCTTCCGGCTGCGTCAGATGAGCCGCGAGGACGATCAGAACAAAGAAAGCGAGGGGATACATGGAGCTGATTGAGAACCTGCTGCAACTGCTGGTCACATTTGTTGGCGCGGTGCTTTCCGGCATCGCCTACCGCAAAAGCCACCGTCAGGCTTACTTTCTGCTGCTGTGCTTCTACGGCTGCTTTGCCCTCGGCGCGCTCTACTGGACGCTGTATCTGCTGCTGTTCGATACCACGCCGCGGGTCTTTTATGTGTCGGAGTTCGGCTGGGTGGCGAGCGTAATTTTCCTGCGCATTTTGCAGGCCACGCTGGCCGGAACAGACGAGCGCAGCTTCCGCTGCCGCAGGGCGTGGCTCGCGCCTGCGTTCGGTGTGCCGCTGCTGGCGTTCTACTGTGCTTTCGGGGACATTCTCTCCAACCTGATCTGGTGCGGCATGATGATATGGCTCTCCTTCTGTGCCATTCGTGGGCTGGTCTACGCCAATGGGCAGACGGGCGCGGCGCGGAATATGCGGTATTTCCACATCGGCGTGCTGTGCTTTGCGTTCGCGGAGTATCTGCTCTGGACGGTGGGCTGCTTCTGGCCGGATACCTCACCGGCAAGTCCCACCTTCTGGTGCGATATGCTGCTGACGCTTGCGATTCTGGGGCTGCTGCCTGCCACAAGAAAGGCGGTGGAGGCATGACCTATATTGAAAATATCTTCATCTGCATGGTGTCTCCCCTGCTGGTAGCCGCTTTGTGCATGGGCAGGCGGCAGCTCCGCTTCTTCCTGTTCTGCATTGCCGGGATGGGGGTGTGCCTGCTTTCGGCCTACATCAATACCTTCCTCGCGGCGGTATGTCAGGCGGACGCCCTTGCCGCCACGGCGGAGATCGCGCCGGTGGTGGAGGAAATGATGAAGCTGCTGCCGCTGGTGTTCTATCTGCTGGTGTTCGAGCCGGAGGGCGATAAAATCAGGGCTGCCGCCATCACCGTAGCCCTCGCCTTTGCCACCTTTGAAAACGTATGCTATCTCATTCAGAACGGCGCGGACCGCTTTTCCTTTATCTTTTTCCGGGGCTTCGGCACAGGAGCTATGCACGTCCTCTGCGGCTTGATCGTAGGAGGCGGGCTTGCATACACATGGCGGCGGACGTGGCTTAAAATAGCTGGCACCTGCGGACTGCTGGGCGCGGCCATCACCCTCCACGCCATCTACAATTTGCTCATTGCCTACGGCGGCGCGGCGCAGTACATCGCCTACGCCCTGCCGGTGCTGCTGGTGGCGGTAGGAAGGCTATCCGTTTTCCGATTATCACGGAAGCAATAACCGAATATCCACTCCCTGAGAGCTGCTTTTTGGCGGCTCTCAAATTTTTTTGAAAAATTTTGCGTTTTGGGTGAGAGTTTTTTCGATTTTTTGTACCTATATAAGTGAAAGGGTTTTTATCACAGTTCTAGACAAACCGGAAAGGGGGTTCAAACGATATGTACGATACCGCAAGACGGGTCGCACTCGTCAAGCAGCGGGTGCAGGAAAACACCCGCCGAAAACGGCATCGCGGCATATATGGACTGAGCGCCGCGTGTATGCTGCTGTGCGCGGTGCTGATGCAGGCGGCGGGCACGGTCGTCGGGCCGGGGCAACCGGAAGCATGGGGCGTGTTCGGCGCGATGCTGCTGCGGCAGGACGCGGGCGGCTATGTGCTGGTGGCTGTCGTCTCCTTTGCCGCGGCGGCGGTCATCACCGCGCTGTGCTTCCAGCTCAGAAAAAGAGAAAATCAGAAAAAAGACGGGACAGGCAAGCCCGCGCAACACGAACAGGAGGGAAAAACGACATGAAGAAACGAATCCTCAGCATCCTGCTGCTATGCTGCATGGTGCTGACGCTGCTGCCGACAGCGGCCTTTGCGGCAGGTGAGCTACCGGATGTCAAGCTTTCCGTCCCAACGACGTTTGACAAGACAGTGGACCTTACGAAGCAGAACGGAGAATTGAAAATCAAGGACAGTAAGACCTATCTGATCAAGGGTTCCACAGATCCGAACTGGTATTTTCAACACCGGATCAAAATTGATGGTAAGAACAATACGCCGCACATCTTTCTGGACGGCGTCCGCCTTCAGGCACCAAAGGACGGCCCTGCCATTGAGCTTTACGGCGGCGCCTCTGCCTGTCTGTACTTTATCGGCGGGGACAGCGAGCTGATCGGCGCGGAGAACTTCGCCGCGCTGCAGAAAAACAAAACCGATGGTTATCTCCGGGTTCTGGTGCAGACGGGGACGAAGCTCACGTGTGAGGGCGGCAGGTATGGCGCCGGCATCGGAGGCTCAAAGGTCGGAATCAAGAAATTCTCGCAGGGACACGGCATGAACCTTCATTTCGGCTCTCTGGCGACGAATATCTATGGCGGTGAGATTCTTGCAGTCAGCGGCGTATACGGTGCGGGTATCGGCGGCGGTCAGGGCGGCGTCGGCGAGTGGATTTATGTGTATTCCGGCAAGCTGACGGTGCGGTCCGTTTCGGAAGGCGCAGGGATCGGCGGCGGTCAGGGCGGCCCCGGACGCTTTATTTATATCAAGGGCGGCACGGTGAATGCCGGCAGCGAGTCAGGCGGAGCAGGAATCGGCAGCGGCGATCAAGACGGACAGAACAAGTCGGAAGATGCGCATCATATCGAGATTTCCGGTGGAACGGTCGAAGCTTGGAGTAACTATGCCGGCGCAGGAATCGGTGGCGGAAGAGGCGGTTCGGGCTATGACATTTCCATCACCGGCGGTGTGGTGAGGGCGCAGGGCTACTATGGCGCGGGCATCGGCGGCGGCATGAACGGCGACAGCGGGAACATTCTAATCAAGGACACAACGCTGACTGCGCTGGCCTTTCCGCTTTATCCGAGCTCCGATTATACAGAGCGGTCTGCATCCGCGGTCGGAAGAGGCTCGAACTGGGTGCACTACATGACAGTGATTCAAGATCAGGAATTTGCAATGACTAGAGAAGAGAACATCAAAATCGAAGCCTCGGACGGGAAGTCCGTGCGGCTGAGCGCGACAGGGTGGCAGTGGCGCCCCAACCAGGGAACGAATAAGTTGGGCTGGGGCACCACGACGGAGCTTCTCATTGGGCACGTGGACCTGCAGCGGTTGAGTCTGCCGTATGCCTACAATTACGGCAGAGTAATTAGCGAGCTGGAGCTGCGCTGTGAGGAAAGCACACACGACCATGAATTTGGCTGGGCGATCAGGGACGACTGCCACATCTGGGCCTGCAAGAAATGCGGCGCACGAGACCCCGCCGCGGAAATGTCCAAGCAAAACGGAAAGCACAGCCCCGGCGACTGGAGCAATCAGAAGCAGCTCTGCACTGTGTGCGGTCATGTGCTTGAGAGGGACACGAAAGCCCCGGTTATGGAAACTCTGACGGACGGCGAAAGCTACACCGTCGAGGATACCCTCGATGGAAAGCCCGGCGCGTACACCTTCACCGTGAGCGACCCGGCTGCATCGGGAGAGATGTCCTCCGGCATCAAGTCGGTGACCATCAACGGCGAGCCGCAAGACGGCCCCACCTATCGTCTCCCCGCGCCGGATGGCGGCAACAATGACGCGGGAGCGGAATATACCGTGGTCGCGACTGACAACGCGGGAAACGAAACTACGGCGACAGTCAGAACATACAGGTGGCACCATACCGTCACTTTTGACGCTAACGGCGGCTCCGAGCCTGAGGATCTGCCAGAGGAGGTCACCACCGCAATGCCCGCCAAGAAGGTA
>OKUV01000536.1_pt1 | contig 15385 bp, 12 predicted proteins | sample 1606661 | NCBI WGS metagenome assembly OKUV01 (sample SAMEA3882521, study PRJEB24775) | human gut metagenome | biome: human-associated habitat; feature: intestine environment; material: feces | place: Netherlands | collected 2009/2010
TTCCCTGCACGTATGACTGTATTAATTTTTCTGCTTCTTTACAGTCCATAAAATCCTGCTCTCCTTTTGTATCCGGCCAGTGTTTTCCTCTGGCCGTTTTTTCTGCTATCTACCATCATACACTATTTTCTCATAATTTAAAAGAGACAACCCGCCGAAAATGGGTTGTCTCTTGTTCTCTTATAAGATAACTGTTTTCTAGTGGATTTCCATTATGCACGGACAATGTTCGGGGTCTCTTTTCCTGCCTCGAAATCCAGCGCATTCTGCAGTGTGGTCTCTGCAATCGCACGCAGTGCTTCCTCGGTGAAGAATCCCTGATGTGAAGTGATCATAACGTTCGGGAAGGACAGGAGACGTGCTGTGGTGGAGTGCTCCAGAATCTCATCGGAACGGTCCTCGAATACGTTCGGGGTTTCCTCCTCGTATACGTCAAGGCCGACGCCGAAGAATTTTCTTGCACGGATTCCCTCGATCAGGTCGTCTGTCTTTACCAGACCTCCGCGGGACGTATTGACCAGGATCACGCCGTCTTTCATCTTTTTGATGCTCTCGCGGTTGATCATGTGGTATGTGCTGTCCATCAGCGGGCAGTGCAGGGAGATGACATCGGCCTGCTGGAAGATCTGGTCCGTGGAGGCGAAGGCGAACGGGCTGTAGGACGGAGGGTTGCGGGGGGTGCGGCAGTTGGCCAGGACGGACATGCCGAACGCGTGCCCCAGCTCGCCCACACGGCGGCCGATGGAGCCGAAGCCGATGACGCCCAGGGTCCGCCCGCGCAGGCAGACAGGCGTGGTCTTCCAGTAGCACCAGGTGTCTTTCCATTCCCCGGCACGGACGCTGGCCGTATGTTCGCTGGTGCGGCGGCACAGCTCCAGCAGGATCAGGATACCCACCGCACCGATCACCACGTGGATAGGCTCGATACGGGTGGCCAGCTTGATGAGCGTCATGGCGTTGAAGGCGAAATACAGAAAGCAGCCGGTGCCCACCAGCATCAGCACGATATCGTACCAGGGCATGAAGTTGACCTTCACGTGGCCCTTTTTAATGGGGTAGGTCAGGAAGCCGATGAACACGATGCAGGCCAGAAACAGGCTCAGACGGGTCTCCGGCAGAGCGGTAGACCACAGGGTCATCGCGATGCAGTACAGGGAAAACGCCGCCATCAGGCCACCGGTGATCCAGCGGAGCGGACCTTCCCAGATACGGGTGTTGGATTCGCGGTCATATTTGCGCATCACCGCGTCCAGATCGGCGGCTATATCCTCGCCGCCAGCAGCGGCGGTATCGACTGCCGGGGCCTCATCGACCCGTTTTTTGAATAGCTTCATAGTGGATCTCCTTGATGTTGTTTTGGGGGATGCTATGCCAGAGAACAGCGAGAACTACGGCAGGACGTGCCTGCCGTAGTCTCGATAAACCGTTTTCGCGTTAACGCGCCGTTCAGAATTTACTGGACGGTGAAGCCCTTCTCGGCGAAGTACTTGGCAGCGCCGGGATGATAAGGCACGGAGGTGATGGAGGAACCGAACTCCAGGCTCAGCTCGCCATACTTGGCATGGCTGCTGACCAGATCAGCGGCGTTGTCAAAGATATCGGCGGTCAGGGCATAGATGGCATCCTCGGACACATCGTTGCGGGCCAGGATCACAGCGGCCACGGCCACGGTGGTCACATCCTCGTCCAGACCGTACACATCCTTGGAGATCACGGCCTTGGTGTAGTAATCGGAGGTCTCCAGCAGCTTGGCGATATGCTCGTCGTCCAGGCTGACCAGATGCACGTCCTTGGTGGTGGCCAGATCGGTGACAGCAGTGGTGGGAGCGCCGGCCACGATGAAGGCGGCGTCGATCTTGCCGTCCTTCAGGTCGTTGGCGCTGTCGCCAAAGGACTGATAGGTGGCGTTGATCTGGGTGAACTCGTCATTCTCATTGACATCGCCCAGGCCGTAAGCGGTCAGGATATCCTTGGCGTTGAAGTACACGCCGGAACCGGCAGCGCCCACGGAGACCTTCTTACCGGCCAGATCCTCCACGGTCTTGATGGTGGGGTCGACGGTGACGATCTGCACCTGCTCCATGTACAGAGCAGCCACAGTGGAGAAGCAGTCCACCTTGCCGTGATCGGCAAAGATGTTGGTGCCGTTGTAGGCATAGGCCATAACATCGGACTGGCAGAAGGCCAGCTCGGCGTTGCCGTCCTGCAGCTCCTGCACGTTGGACTGGGAGCCGTTGCCCACCAGACCCACCACGTCGATACCGGCGTTGTTGGTGGCGTGCTGGGCGATAACGGAGCCGAAAGCATAGTAGGTGCCAGACTCGCCGCCGGTAACAAAGCGCATCTTGGTGGTCGCGCCGCCGTTGCTGCCGCCGTCACCGTTGTCGGTGCCGCCGCCGCAGGCCACAAGGCTGAGAGCCATGGCCAGCGCCAGGATCAATGCAAAAAACTTTTTCATAGTAATTCTCCTCATTTTAATGTGCCGTGTTCCGCGGCCAAATTGTATCAACAGGCGTATTATACTCCCAGATTTTGTTTTTTGCAAGTCAAATCGGCAAGAAATTCATTTTATTTTTTGCAGCTTTTTCACACAACGCATTTTTCATGTGTTTTCTTTCATTTTCTTCGGAATAACCCCCACGTTTATGCACAATATGCGCAACGTCATTCACATTTTTACCACTGCAAAAGCCAGCGCTTTTGGCGGGCATCTTGCAGAAATTGCATCAAAAAGACATTCGCCCTGCAAAACAAGCCGTTTTGCAGGGCGAATATACTACATATTGTGGTGTCTGGTCACTTGCTGCGCTTCAGCGCCTCGCACAGCAGCTCATACATCCGCTCGGTAGAGGGGACGCTGAGCCGCTCGCGGACAGAGTGAACGTCGTGCAGCTCCGGGCCCATGGAAATGGCGTCCAGACCGGGGATCTTCTCGATCAGCAGACCGCACTCCAGACCGCCGTGGGTGGCTTCCACCACGCCCTCCTTGCCGGTCAGGTCGTGATAGGCCTCCAGCACCATGTCTCGGAATTGGGAGTCGCGCTCGTACTGCCAGCCGGGGTACTTGCCCCGCTCGGTGACGGTGCCGCCGGCGAACTCCACGATGGCGTGGACGCGCTGGGCCAGCATCTCCTTCTGGGAGGCGATGCTGGAGCGGATGGAGAAGGTGATGTGCAGACCGTCGTCCTCCAGCTTCAGCACGCCCATGTTCAGGGAGGTCTGGGTCAGGCCGGGGAAGTCCACGCTCATGGCCTGCACGCCCTGGGGCAGCGCCAGCAGCGTATGCAGCATGAGGTTGGTGGTGACCTCGCTGATGGCGGCGGTCACGCCGGTCTTGGCGCACGTCAGGGTGATGCCGTCGTCGCAGCCGGCGTATTCGTTCTTCAGGATGGCGTCAAATTCCGCAATGAACGCTTCAAATGCCGCTTCCTTTCCGGCGGGGATCGCCACCGCCGCGTCGCAGCGGGAACAGATGACGTTATCGAACTGGCCGCCGGACACCGCCGCCAGACGCAGGCCGTGGAAGCGCTCCATGGCGCTGTACAGCACGCGGCCCATCACCTGATTGGCACTGGCGCGGCCCAGATGAATGTCTCCGCCGGAGTGGCCGCCCTGCAAGCCCGCCAGCGTAATAGAATAGCCCGCCATACCGGCCACAGGCTCCATGATGCCGGGCAGATGGCAGTCGGCCCGCATACCGCCGGCGCAGGAAACGGTAAACACGCCCTCGATCTCGGAGTCCAGATTCAGCAGCTTCCTGCCCTTCAGGTCGGAGCAGTCCAGCGCGAAGGCGCCGTCCATGCCCACCTCCTCGTCCACGGTGAACACCGCCTCGATGGGAGGATGGGCCAGCGTCTCGTCCTCCAGAATGGCCAAGATCATGGCCACGGCGATGCCGTTGTCGCCGCCCAGAGAGGTCTTGTCGGCCCAGACCCACTCACCGTCGGTCATCAGGTCAAGACCCTCGGTGGTCATGTCCTTGGTGCAGTCGTCGGTCTTGGCGCAGACCATGTCGATATGGCCCTGCAGAATGATGGGCGCGGCGTTCTCGTACCCGGCGGAAGCGTCCTTCCAGATAATGACGTTGTTGCAGGGCTCCTGACGGTACCGCAGGCCCATCTCCTTGGCGAAGCCCACGCACATATCGCTGATGATCTTGGTGTTGCCGCTGCCGTGAGGCACGGAGCAGAGCTTCTCAAAATACGCAAACACTCTTTCAGGCTTCAGCCCGGACAATACAGCCATAATATTTACCTCCGTTTTGCTTGTTTTTCCACAATGGCTGATACAGCCCATGCAGGCAGCATGGGCTGTATCGAAGCATTTTTACATATCAGGGATCGCGGAATCGCCATCGGTGCTGGGGATCAGGTCGTCCTCACCGCCGGGAACCTCGTCGTCAACGGGCTCCTCCGTCACAGCCGGAACGAACTCGGTGATGTACGCCTCCTGAGGCAGACCGGCCAGATAGCCGGGGATGTTGAGGATCACGCCGTCCATGTTCTTGGGGACGGGGATCTTGTAGGTCTGGGTCTCCTCCGTGCCGTTCTTCTTTTCCATAACGGTCAGCGTCACGGTGAAGGTCTGGCCCAGGCAGGTGGTGGAGCCGCGCTCCTTGTCGTACAGCTTGGTCAGCTCCTCGCCGCCCACGGTGATGGTCACCTTATAGGGTGCCTTGTAGGTCTGGCCGTCGTACTCCAGCGTCTTGTTGTCCAGATAGATGGTATGGCCGCGGCCGATGATGCTCATGATCACGCCGATCACGACCAGCACCAGAACGGCGGCGATTCGGATAATCAGTCTGCGTGCTTTCATGCCGTCTTACCCTCCTCCTCGTCCTTCTGGGCCTGCGCCAGCATCTGGCCCATCAGGCTCTGGGACTTGCGCTTCTTGGTTTCGTACATGACCAGTGCGATGGTGATGACCGCGTAGGAAATGAACACACGGAAGTACTCGCCGATCATGGAGTCGCCGGTGATCTTCGTACCGGCAGAGGGCGCCACGATGAACATGGTGTGGAACAGGATAACGCCCAGGAACACGTTGCCGATGGATGCCTTTTCCACGGACGCGCCGCCCACCAGCAGAGCCGCGATACAGAACATACCCACGTTGGTGTGGGCGCTGTAGGTGGGGAAGTTACCCAGATTCTGCAGGTAGATGATCATGCCGAAGCCGGCGAACACGGTGGAGATCACCATGGAGATGATGCGGGTGCGCTCCACGTTGATACCGGCGTCACGGGCCACCTCCATGTCCTGACCCACGGCGCGCATGTCCTGACCCAGTTTGGTCTTGCGGAACCACACGATGAACAGGCAGGCCAATGCGATGATGATCAGCGTCAGCACGGGGATCTTCACGCCGCCCACGTAGACGGCCAGCGCATTATCGACGCTCTGCCGCATCTGCAGAAGGCTGACTGTGTTGCGGATACCAAAGCCGCGGGGCAGCTTCAGTGTGTTGTGGAGGATGGGGATGATGGGCCCCATCATATACAGCACCACCAGCTGGTACACACCGGTCATGCAATAGGCGATAAAGTAGCTGGTGACCATCTCGCGGCCCTTGGCGCGGTTCAGGATGCTGCCGCACATAAGACCCAGCAGAATGGACAGGGGGATGGACAGGATGGCCGCCAGCACCAGACCGGGGATACCCCAGATCTGCCAGTCCGCCACCAGGATCAGCGCGATCTCGCCGGCCATAGCGCCCAGCGTCATGGCAAAGTTCAGACCCATACCGGCCATAATGGGGATCAGCAGGCTCAGGATCAAAAAGGCGTTGCGCCCCAGACGGGTCATAGCCTCGTTAAGTATGTAGCTCACCGGCAGGCCGGACACGGGAATGAGCACGGCGCAGATGATGATAAACAGGACGGGCACTGAGTTTTTGCCCAGAAATTGCTTTACGTCGAATCTCTTACCCTTCATGTCAGCGCCCCCTTTCCGTCTTTCTGGTCAGGGCATAGAGGATCATGCCGTTGGATACCACGATACGGATGACCTCGCTCATATCCATCTGGAAGGCGGCGCTCATCACGGTGGGGGTCATGGTCACCACGCCCTGATACAGGATCGTACCGATAATCACATTGCCGATGGATGCCTTGTTCACCGACGCGCCGCCGATCAGGATGGCGGCCACGGCGGGCATGGCCATCCAGAAGGGGCCGTTGTACAGCTGTATGAAGCCGAAGCCCTGCTCATACACCAGAATACCCACAGCACCCAGCCAGGTGGACATGATCACGGAGATAAGCCGCATCTTTTCCACGTTGATGCCCGCTGCGCGGGCAAAGGCGGGGTTGGAGCCCACAGCGGTCATGGCGGTGCCGGTCTTGGTGTGCAGGAACGCCCACATGGCCAGCGCCAGCAGCGCGAACACCAGCAGACTGCCGGTGGGGATCCGCAGGTTGATGCCGATGCCGTTCAGGTCAATGGCCAGGAAGTTGGCCAGCAGCTGGTCATAGAAGCCCTCCAGCGAGATAACGGTACGCAGGCCGGTACCGGCGAAGCCCCACACCATGGTGGGATGACGGTACGGCAGCAGCAGCCACATCATGCACATGAAGGACACGGCGGAGAAGCCCACGTAGGTGGCGATCATCATTTCGCCGCCCTTGATCTTGTTCAGCAGCCAGCCGTAGCCGCCGCCGAACAGTAGCGCGAAGGGGGTGGAGATCAGGATCGCCATCACGAAGCTCATGGGGCCGGTAAAGCCGAACTCGATGGACAGCGTGGCGCCCAGCAGACCGGACACGATGCCCAGCGGCAGGCCGAAGTTCAGGCCGCAGCCGGAATGGATCATGGGAACCATGGCCAGCACCAGAACGGCGTTCCAGCTGAAGCGGTTGATGGTATTGGTGATCTGGGTGGCCAGATCGGCGCCCACGATAGGGGCGGAGATAAACAGCAGCAGCAGGAAGCCCGTGATGATGACGCGGGGCAGTCCGAAATTATCGATCAGCTGCCGGAATTTCGTCTTGTTGCCAAGACTTGTGGTTACATTTTTGCCCATCTTGTCCTCCTTACTTCACCTGACTGACCATCAGCATGCCGAATTCCTCGGAGCTATGGTCAGCCGGCAGGATACCGGCGATCTTGCCGCCGGAGACGATGGCGATCCGGTCACAGACCTGACGCAGCTCTTCCAGCTCGGAGGAGATCATCACCACGGTGATGCCGCTCTCGCGGTTGAACTTCTTCAGGGCCTCCAGCACCAGCGCCTTGGCGCCCACGTCGATGCCGCGGGTAGGCTCGGAGACAAAGAGGAAACGGGGCTCCAGCGCGAAAGCCTTGGCAAGGCAGATCTTCTGCTGGTTGCCGCCGGACAGCTCTCTTGCCTTTTGCAGGGAGCTGGTGCACTTGATCTGAAGCTCGTCGATGTACTTCTGGGTGACCTGATGGATGGCCTTTTCGTCACGCCACGTGAAGAAAAGGTGCTTCTTCAGGAACTTGTCGTGGATCTGCATGGCGGGGAACGCCACGTTCCACTCCAGCGACTCGTCCAGCAGCAGGCCCACGCCGCGGCGATCCTCCGACACGAAGGCCAGAGAGGCGTCCAGACACTTGCGGGGACTGTTGAGGGCGATGGGCTTGCCGTCGAATTCCACGGTGCCGCCGGCCTCGTACAGACCCATGATACCGTTGGGGATACCCAGCTTGCCCTGACCGGCCAGACCGCCGATACCCAGGATCTCGCCCTCCTTAATGTCAAGGTTCACGTTGCGGACGATCTCACCGGGCATATCCACCCACAGCTTGCGGATGGACATGATGGTCTTGGCGTTGGGGTCGATCTTGATATCCTGCGCCACGGCGGCACTTTCCACGTTGCGGCCCACCATCCACTTGGTGATATCCGTCACGTCGGTCTCCTTGGCGGGAGTATCCTTGACCACATAGCCGTCGCGCATGATGACCACCTTGTCGCAGACGGACAGGATCTCATGAAGACGATGGGTGATGAAGATGATGGCAATGCCTTGGGCGGACATATTGCGGATGGAGTCCAGCAGCGCTTCGGCTTCCTTCTCCGTCAGCACGGCGGTGGGCTCGTCCAGGATCAGCAGCTTCAGGTTTTCCTTGCTGAGCTCGCGGGCGATTTCGGTAAACTGCTTGTGGCCCACAGGCATGCTGCTGATGATCATTTTCTGGTCGATCTCAACGCCCATTTTTTCGATGGCGCGCTTGGCGCGCACATCCATTTCCTTATAATCGAGAGTGTCCATTCTATCGCCGAACACTTCTGAGATGACGTTTTTCTTTTTCGGCTCACGGTTGAGCAGAATGTTTTCTGTGGCGGTGAAGCCGGGGATCAGAGAGAATTCCTGATGCACCATGCCGATACCGGCCTTCAGCGCATCGAACGGCGTGTTGAAGGTGACCTTCTCGCCGTTAATAAGGACGTCGCCTTTATAACCGCCGGTCTCGCGGATCACGTCCATGCCGAAAAGGATCTTCATCAGGGTGCTCTTGCCGGCGCCGTTTTCGCCCACAAGACCCAGCACCTCGCCCTCTTTCAGCGTGAAGTTGATATCCGTCAACACCTGGTTTCCGAAGAAGTCCTTCTGGATGTTGCGCATCTCCAACAGGGGAGCATTGTTATTTTCCATAATATACCCTACCTATAAGTAAACAGGGGGGAGGAATCCCTCCCCCCTGTTCGATACATTGTGCTTTACAAAAGCTATGTCAGCTGATGGTGAAGTACTTCTCGGGGATCTCCACTTCAGCGTTGCCCATGAACTTGCCGGGGTCGCCCATGATGTAGGTATCCTGATAGATCAGGAACACATTGTCGGACTTAACGCCGGTGGTGGCGTTGGTGTAGCCGGCGCCGTTCCACTCAGCCTTGGGAGAATACTTCTGCAGAGCGGAAGCAACATCGTCCATATCGGTCAGATCAGCAGTACCGTCGATGACGTTCTTGGCATGCTGGGCAAGGCCTGCGGACAGGGTATAACCATAGGAGTAAGCCCAGGTGCCGAAACGGCCGGCGCCGCCCTTCTCATTGATGGCGGACTCGACCTTGGCCAGGATCTTCTCGAAATCGCCGGCTTCCTCGGTCAGATCCAGACCCAGAGCGCCGGGATAGCCCATCAGGGGAGAGGGCAGGTCAGCCTCGATGAAGTAGCCGCCGTACTCGACCAGCTGCTTCAGCAGGGGCTCGGTGTGCGCATCGTTGGTGCAGAAGTAAGCGGCCTTCTCGCCGTACTTGCCAACCCACTCAGGCACCTTCTCCAGGATGTAAGCCTGAGCGCCGGACACGCCAACGTCAGAGGTGGGGTCGGGAGCGGTCTCTTCCACCAGCTTCATGCCGAACTCCTCGCAGGCGGCCTTCATGATGGCCAGACGGCGGGACATGGTCTCATAAGCCAGATGACGGGGGAAGGAAATGTGCACGAAGGTGTCGCAGCCCAGCTCGTGAGCGGTGCGGATGATCAGATAACCACGGGACACGAAGTCGTTGTTGCAGACCAGGTCGGCAGCGGAGCCGATCTCGGGCAGATCCTCGTGGGACTCGCCGGCGATGCAGATAATGTCGGGGCGGGATTCCTTGATCTTGCGGAAAGCCTCGGTGGTGCCGGGCACAGCCTGGTTCACGATGATGGCCTTCATGTCGGGATCAGAGGACAGGTTCACGATGTTCTGGATGGTGGTCTCCAGCTCTTCGGTGAAGTTGTCGGGATAGATGGCCAGCGTGACCATATCCTCGCCATACTCCGCCTGGAAAGCCTCGGCGCCGCGGCGGTCGTCCTCGGACTGAGAGACGGAACCGGTCACGATACCGATCTTGTAGTTGGCGGGAGCGTCGGTGTTGTTGGGCTCATCGGTGTTGTCGGGGGTGTCGTTGCCACCACCGCAGGCCATCAGGGTCAGTGCCATGGCCAGAGCGAGCAGCAAGCTCAAAAACTTCTTCATACTTACCTCCTGATTTTTCATTTTTTTGCAAAAGGGTTGCTATGGGGTATAGTAATTTTACCAGATGTGTTTCCGTTTTGTCAATACAATACCGCCCTTACTTCGTGGGCAATCTGCCGACACACGTCTTCCTGTTACGCACATTTCCTGGTTTTTGTTGTTATATTGCACAAAAAATAAGCCCCTTCTTCAACTTTTTCTCCGCTTTTTTGGTCTTCCCTCCAAACGCCGGTTTTTCTGACAGGAAATTTTTTTCTCTTTTCCCTATGGCGCGGGCGGTTTTTCTCCGCCGGAGGCTGCCGCGGGGCGGAAAAAAGCGGCGTCCGGCGGGGGAAAAACAGTGCGGCGTCCAGCCCAAAGCCGGACGCCGCGCTGTATGATTATACATGCGGGTGCGTTCTGGTGTATTTTTATGACGCCGTGGGATCAGTCGCGGGACTTGCTGTCCACGATCTCGTGGAGCTTGGCAGAGAAGTCGGACAGGCTCATGGCACCCAGATCCTCGCCCTTGCGGGTACGGACGGAGACGGTACCGTTCTCCATATCGCGGTCGCCTACCACCAGCATGAAGGGGATCTTCTCCAGCGTGGCCTCGCGGATCTTCTTGCCTACCTTCTCGTTGCGGCTGTCCACCTCCACGCGGAAGCCCTGCTTGCGCAGCTCCTTGGCGGCCTCGGCGCAGTAGTCGGCGGCACGGTCAGTGATGGGCAGGAAGCGTACCTGCTCGGGCATCATCCAGGTGGGCAGCGCGCCGGCGTACTCCTCGATCAGATAGGCCAGCGTACGCTCGTAGCAGCCCAGAGAGGTGCGGTGGATGATATAGGGCAGGGCCTTGTTGCCGTTCTCGTCGATATAGTACATGCCGAAGCGATCGGCCAACAGCATATCGATCTGGATGGTGACAAGGGTGTCCTCTTTACCGTACACGTTCTTGTACTGGATATCCAGCTTGGGACCGTAGAAAGCGGCCTCGTCGATGCCGATGGTGTACTCCACGTCCAGATCCTTCAGGATACGCTCCATGGCGGACTGGGCATGCTCCCACTGCTCGGCGGTGCCCTCATACTTGTTGTTGGGGTTGGCGGGATCCCACTGGGAGAAACGGAACGTGCACTTATCCAGCAGGCCCACGGTGCCCAGACAATACTTGGCCAAATCCAGACACTGCTTGAACTCCTCCTCCAGCTGGTCGGGACGCAGCACAAGATGGCCCTCGGAGATGGTGAACTGGCGGACGCGGATCAGGCCGTGCATCTCACCGGAGTCCTCATTGCGGAACAGGGTGGACGTCTCGCCCAGACGCATGGGCAGATCGCGGTAGCTGCGGCCCCGGTTCAGATACACCTGATACTGGAACGGGCAGGTCATGGGACGCAGGGCGAAGCACTCCTTCGTCTCGTCCATGGGATCGCCCAGAATAAACATGCCGTCCAGATAGTGATCCCAGTGGCCGGAGATCTTATAAAGCTCCCGCTTGGCCATCAGCGGGGTCTTGGTCAGCAGATAGCCGCGCTCCTGTTCGGTATCCTCCACCCAGCGCTGCAGCAGCTGAATGACGCGGGCGCCCTTGGGCAGCAGGATGGGCAGGCCCTGACCGATGCAGTCCACGGTGGTGAAATACTCCAGCTCGCGGCCCAGCTTGTTGTGGTCGCGCTTCACGGCTTCCTCGCGCTGCTTCAGGTACTCGTCCAGTTCGTCCTTCTTGGGGAAGGCCACGCCGTAGATACGCTGTAACTGCTTGCGGTTGGAGTCGCCCCGCCAGTAGGCGGCGTTGCAGGCGGTCAGCTTGATGCCGTTACCCTTGATGCGGCCGGTGGAATCCACGTGGGGACCGGCGCACAGGTCGACGAACTCGCCCTGACGGTAGAAGGAGATGTGAGCGTCGGCGGGCAGGTCGTTGATGAGCTCCACCTTGTAGGGCTCTTCCTTCTCCTCCATGAACTTCAGGGCTTCCTCACGGGGCAGCTCGAAGCGCTCCAGCTTCAGCTTTTCCTTGCAGATCTTCCGCATTTCGGCCTCGATCTCCTCCAGATCGCCGGGGGTGAAGGCAAAGGGTGCGTCCAGATCGTAATAAAAGCCGTTGTCAATGCTGGGGCCGATGGCCAGCTTCACCTCGGGGTGCAGGCGCTTCACGGCCTGGGCCAGAATGTGGGAGCAGGTATGCCAATAGGTCTTGCGGTAGGCTTCATTTTCAAAGGTGTAGATGTTTTCTTCGCTCATGGTGATATCCTCCTTGTGATTGGGGCGGGATAAAAAAATCCCCACCCCTGATGTGTTCAGGGGTGAGGTAATACAGTCATTACTCCACGGTTCCACCCTGCTTACGGCTTTGCAGCCGTCGCTTTCGGCTCCTTTAACGGGAAGCGCCCGTCCTGCTCCTCGCAGGCGGCTCGGGAGTGGTACAGGCCGTGCCGTGGGCAGGATGCTTTCAGCCGGGACATCCCTCTCTTTGGCCGTTGGTGGACAGCTTCTTCTCCGTCATCGCTTTTGATTACCGTATTATAGCGCCGTTTTTTGCCCTTGTCAACGGGGAAACGCAGGGTTTTTACACAATTTCCTCCGCCGTATCCACAATCACCGCCGCGCCGGTCTCTGCCAGCGCCCGGCGGCCCCGGAAGCCCCAGCTGACGGCGATCAGGGGCAGTCCGGCATTGCGGGCGGTCTGCACGTCCACCTCGCTGTCGCCCACGTAGACGGCGGTATCCTTATCCGCGCCCAGCGCCGCCAGCGCGTGAAGCACCATGTCCGGGGCGGGCTTGCGGGGCGTGGCCGGGCTTTCGCCGAAGGTGGGCACGCCGGGGAAGAATTGCTCCGCCAGCTCACAGGCCGCGCCGTGGGGCTTGTTGGACACGATGGCCACCTTACACCCCGCCTGCCGCAGCCGCTCCAGCAGCTCCGGCACGCCGGGATAGGGCCGGGTCAGCACGCAGGTATGGGCCTGATACCACGCCTTATAGTCCCGCATAATGGCGGCAAACTCCGGCGTGTCCTCCCCCTGAGGCAGCGCGGACGCCATCAGCTTCACCGCGCCGTTGCCCAGTCCTCGCCGCACCTCCTCGCGGGTGCGCCGGGGATAGCCGTACTGCTCCAGCGTATGGTTGACGGCGGCGGTCAGGTCGTCCAGCGTGTCCAGCAGCGTGCCGTCCATATCAAACAGGTAGGTCTTATATGTCATAGGTCGTCTCCTCCCGAATCAGCTTTCGCCCGATGATATCACAAGCGGCGGCGGATTGCAAGTGCAAAAAACCGGCCCACAAAACGTGAGCCGGTTTTGTTTTATGGGGTCAGGAAGCGTGGGTCACGCTTTCTTGCCGCCTTTGAAGAACGCGCCGATGACTTCGATCACCAGGAAGACGATCAGGTAGTACACCACGTTCATCCGGTGGGAGTAGATGGCGGCGAACACCATGAACAGAGAGCACAGGATGGCCAGAACGGGCAGCACATTACCTTGGAAGCCAGTCATATCCTTGCGCTTCAGCAGGGCGATGTAGATGGGGATATAGATGGCGTACAGGGTGATGATGGGCAGCTCGGAGGAGTCGAACTTGAAGGGGCCGAAGCCTTCCATAATGGCACCGCCATAGAAGTACAGCAGCCACAGGGAGCTGACCAGCAGGCCGAACACGGCGGAGTTGTTGGCCATGTTGGTGTTGGCGTCCACGTTCTTGAACATGGCCAGCTTGGGGCTGCCGCTCTCAACGGCCAGATCGAACATGCCGCGGGTAACAGCCATGGTCAGGCCGTTGCAGGTGCCCCAGCAGGAGATCACAACGAACACGAAGATGGCAGCGCCGCCCACCTGACCGAAGATGTTCTGGAAGGCGATCTTGGCGCCGGCCTCGCCGCCGGCCATCATGACCTCGGACTCCACAGCGCCGGCCAGACCCACGTAGTAGATCACGTACACGATGGCGACGACCAGGGTGCCGATCAGCAGAGCGCGGGGCATATTCTTCTTGGAATCCTTCAGCTCGGTGCCGATGGAGGTGGCGCAGATCCAGCCCTCAAAGGCGAAGGCCAGAGACACGATAGCGCCGAACAGGCCCTCGGTAAAGGGCATCTCGGTAACAACATTGGAGAAGTTGAACTCGGTCATGCCGTTGGCCAGACCCACGATGGTGCCCACAACAGCCATCAGCAGCAGGGGGATCAGCTTGATGATGGTGGTAGCGATGGCGAACTTACCGGCCAGCTTGGGAGCCAGCGCGTTCATGGTATAGGTGACGACCATGAATACACCGGCCAGCATCATGGTGCGGCCGCCCACCACGGCGTCCTCCCAGCCCATCAGCACGCCGAAGTAACGGGCGGGCAGCCAGCTCAGCACGGACACCAGAGAGGGATAGTAGATGACCGCCATGAACCAGCCCACATAGTAGCCGTAGGTCTTGCCGCAGGATGCGGCGGCGTAGCCCACCAGACCTTCCACGCCCTCGTGGCTCTGGGCCACGGCGCCGAAGGTGCAGGCGCTGATGATCATGACGACGCCCATGATAATGAACGCCAGAATACCGACAGTCAGGTTGCCGCCGGTCTTGGTCAGAACGGCCTCGGCCTTGAAGAACACGCCGGAACCGATGACGGTGCCCACCACCAGAGCGATGGCTACGGGCAAGGTATACCGTTTTTCCATAGTAATTTCCTTTCTCACTTTCCTAAATCGCGGACAGTTTGTCATTCTTTTAACGATCCACATGTGTGAGTATACTATGACTTTTGGGCGGTTGCAAGCACTATTTTCGCGGGAGAGAGAGAAATTCACCGAATGATTTTGTGTAGTTTCCACATATCCAAAATTCGGAATATTTTTCGTATGGATAGAATTATCCCGCGTCGCACATTACGATTGTTAAAAATCTACCAATTTCGACTGTAAAAGTTTCTTTATAAGAGAATAAGAGGACGTTCAAAAAGGAACGTCCTCTTATCCTTATGCGGTTTGTTTTCGGCCGCTCTGCCAGTTTTCCAGCACCACGCAGGCCACGATAAGCGCCGCTCCCGCCAGTCCTATCGCCGACAGCTTCTCCCCCCAGCAGCAGGTAGGAGCATGCCGCTGTCAGGATGGGCTGGGTGCATTGCAGCAGCGACACGGTGTAGGAGGACAGCCGGGTCAGGGCCGTATTTTGCAGCACGTAGGACAGGCACGTACACAGCAGCGCCAGATACGCCACCACCAGCCAGCCGGTGACGGTCCCCTGCGGCAGCACCGCCACATCGTCGAAGATCAGCGCCGCCGCGCCGGAAAACCGGATGCCCAGACACCACAGCACCGTGATGCTCTCGAACCCGATCTTGGACAGAGGGTTGCCGAAGCCGTACAGCACGCTCTGCAGCAGGATCAGCAGGGCGTAGGGCAGCGTACCGCCCTGTTTCTTACACATTGAAGCGGAAGTAGATCATGTCGCCGTCCTTGACCACGTACTCCTTACCCTCGGAGCGCAGCAGGCCCTTTTCCT
>OKUV01000563.1_pt1 | contig 14746 bp, 10 predicted proteins | sample 1606661 | NCBI WGS metagenome assembly OKUV01 (sample SAMEA3882521, study PRJEB24775) | human gut metagenome | biome: human-associated habitat; feature: intestine environment; material: feces | place: Netherlands | collected 2009/2010
TGTCAAAGGGGGCTGTCACCGTTAGGTGACTGGGGGATTCCGACGGGCCTTGCGTGGCCGCCCGTCACCCCTTTGCCGCCCAATCCACTCCTAACTCCTCCCTCACCCCCATCTCTTTCCCAAAACTTTACAAACTTTACACGCTCTACACAAAACCTGCCCCCTCTTTGCAAAACCTTTACCGCGATTGTACCGTACTATGGTCGAAACCGGCGCAAAACCGCGGTACAATTAGCTTGCTTCCGGTGAAGCACTAGCAAAACATCCAAACTATACCACATAAATTTGGGAAAAAGGGAGAATACACACATGAAACGTACTTCTGCAATTGCTGCCGTTACCGCTGCTGCGCTGGCTCTGAGCCTGGCTGCCTGCGGCTCTGCCGATTCCGCCGCTGCTTCCTCTGCTCCTGCAGAGAGCACCGCCGCTTCCACCGAGGCTGCCTCCTCCGAGGCCCCTGCTTCTGAGGCTGCCCCTGTCGGTGACTTCGACGCCGACCAGGACATCACGGTCATCTCCCGTGAGGACGGCTCCGGCACCCGCGGCGCCTTCATCGAGCTGACCGGTGTCGAGGAGAAGAACGCCGACGGCAAGAAGGTCGATAACACCACCGAGGCCGCCGCCATCCAGTCCAGCACCAACGGTGTCATGACCGCCGTCGCCAACGATGAGACCGCTATCGGCTACATCAGCCTCGGCTCTCTGAGCAATGACGTCAAGGCTGTCACCGTCGGCGGCGTCGAGGCCTCCGCTGAGACCGTCAAGGACGGCAGCTACGTTCTGTCCCGTCCGTTCAACATCGTCACCAACGGCGACGCGACGGACCCCGTGGCCGTCGATTTCATCGCCTATGTCTTGAGCAAGGACGGCCAGGCCATCGCTACCGACAACGGCTACATCGGTGAGGACGGCGCGGACTTTACCTCCGCCCAGCCCGAGGGCAAGATCGTCGTCGGCGGTTCTTCCTCTGTCTCTCCGCTGATGGAGAAGCTGATCGAGGCTTACAAGACCGTCAACCCCAACGCCGAGCTGGAGCTCCAGACCACCGATTCCACCACCGGCGTCTCCGGCGCGCTGGAGGGCACCTACACCATCGGCATGGCCAGCCGTGAGCTGAAGGACTCCGAGGTCGAGGGCGGCGCCAAGGCTACCGTCCTGGCACTGGATGGCATCGCCGTCGTCGTCAACCCCGGCAACACCACCGACGACCTGACCGTTGACCAGATCAAGGGCATCTACACCGGCGAGCTGACCACCTGGGCGGATGTGCAGTAAAGTGTAGCGGCACCGTAGGGGCGGGGCATGCCCCGCCCGCGGCGTACCCGTGACCGCGCGGTTATGGGAAGGCTGCGGGCCGGACATGTCCGGCCCCTACATGGCATAGAACCAAAGGAGTATAGGAAAATGACCTCCAAGCTAAAAGAAGGCGTTATGCAGGGCGTGTTCACCCTCTGCGCCTGTGTGTCCATCCTGGCGGTGGCACTGATCTGCATCTTCCTGTTTGCTAACGGCGTGCCCACCCTGTTCAAGATCGGCCCGCTCAAGTTCCTGCTGGGCACGACATGGAAGCCCGGCAACGACATCTTCGGCATCCTGCCGATGATCCTGGGCAGCATCTACGTCACGGCGGGGGCTATCCTCGTCGGCGTGCCCATCGGCCTGCTGACGGCCATCTACATGTCCAAGTTCGCGTCGCCCCGCATCAATAAGGTCATGCTCCCGGCGGTGCAGCTGCTGGCCGGCATCCCGTCCGTCGTCTACGGTTTCTTCGGCATGATCGTGCTTGTGCCCGCCGTGCAGGCCATGGTCAAGTCGCCGTTCTTCAAAACCGTGCTCCACGTCAAGAGCGGCAAGGGCATGAGCCTGTTTACCGCCGCCGTGCTGCTGGGCATCATGATCCTGCCCACCATCATCACGGTCAGCAAGACGAGCCTCGACGCCGTGCCCGACAGCTACTACGAGGGCAGCCTTGCCCTTGGCGCGACGCATGAGCACAGCGTGTTCTACGCCGTGCTGCCCGCCGCAAAATCCGGCGTGCTGTCGGCAGTCATCCTCGGCATTGGCCGCGCCATCGGTGAGACGATGGCCGTCGTCATGGTCGCGGGCAACCAGACCTGGATGCCCAAGGGTCTGTTCCAGGGCCTGCGCACAATGACCTCGAACATCGTCATCGAGATGGGCTACGCCGCCGACCTCCACCGCGAGGCGCTGATCGCCACCGGCGTTGTGCTGTTCGTATTCATCCTGCTTATCAACCTCTGCTTCGGCCTTGTGAAAGGGGGTAAGGACTATGCCTGAGATTGCCGCAGCGCAAACAGCCGCCGATATGACCTACGCAAAACCGCATGCGTTCCTGCCCGTCGGCGGCAGCAACCGCCGCGCCGCCCGTGTGCAGGCCGCCGCGCTGCGCTGGCTTGTGCGCATTGCCGCCCTGCTGACCGCCGCGGTGCTGGTGTTCCTCATCGGCTACATTCTGGTCATGGGCATCCCCAATTTGAAGCCCGAGCTGTTCGCCTGGGAGTATAACTCCGAGAACGTCTCGCTGACGCCCGCGCTCATCAACACGGTGCTGATGACCGCCTTCTCGCTGGCGATCTCGACGCCGCTGGGCATCTTTGCGGCCATCTGGCTGGTCGAGTACGCCCACCGCGGCAGCAAGCTGGTCAAGGTCGTGCGCGTCACCACCGAGACACTGCAGGGCATCCCGTCCATCGTCTACGGCCTATTCGGTATGCTATTCTTCGTTACCAAGCTGCACTGGGGCTATTCGATGATCGCCGGTGCGTTCACGTTGGCCATCATGGTTCTGCCCGTCATCATGCGCACGACGGAGGAGGCGCTGATCGCAGTGCCCGACTCCTACCGCGAGGGCAGCTTTGGTCTGGGCGCGGGCAAGCTGCGCACGGTGTTCACGATCGTGCTGCCGTCCGCCATGCCCGGCATTTTGTCCGGCGTCATTCTGGCCACGGGCCGCATCGTCGGCGAGACCGCCGCGCTGATCTATACCGCAAGCTCTGTGGCAAAGATCCCGTCCAGTGTGTTCAGCTCCACCCGCACCCTGGCCGTACACATGTACCTGCTCTCCAACGAGGGGCTGTACATCGGCCAGACCTACGGCACGGCAGTGGTCCTGCTGGTGCTGGTGCTGGTCATCAACGGCCTGTCCGGGCTGGTAGCCGGGAAGCTGGCAAAACGGTAAAGGGCAATGCACCGGTAGGGGCCGGGCATGCCCGGCCCGGAGGTCGGCGCGGCCACCCTTTAACGGGAAACTGCTTTCAATGTCGCGGGCCGGACATGTCCGGCCCCTACCGGGCGGCAGACACCGGCTGCCCGGAGGGGTCAAGACCGCTTGGCGGCGCACAACGAGCGCCGCCAGCCAGCAAAGCTGGCCCGCTCATGCGGTTGTTTGCCCCGCAGGGGCAAACATTGTTCGCTCCCCGGTTTCGCTACGCTCAACCGTGGTCCCACGCTTACAACCCCGCACCTCCCTACGATTCGTCGTTCACGGGTGCCATGTAGGGAGCGGTCTTGACCGCTCCGGGCACTCTCCGCGCAGCAGCCCCTTCCCCGGCACCTCGCATGTAGGGGCCGCACATGTGCGGCCCGCAGGTGTACGGAAAACGGGTGCTCGCGGTCCGGGCCGCGGTCCGCGCATGCCCGGCCCCTACCGGTACAAGAAACAGAGCAGAAATAAGATAAGAGGTCATTTCATGAACAAATTTGAAGTGCGCAATATGGACCTGTACTATGGCAGCTTCCATGCGCTGAAAAATATCAATATCGACATCCCGGAAAAGGAGATCACCGCGTTCATCGGTCCGTCCGGCTGCGGCAAATCCACGTTTTTGAAAAGCCTGAACCGCATGAACGACCTCGTCGAGGGCTGCCGCATCTCCGGCGACATCAAGCTCGACGGCGTGGACATCTACAAGGACAAGATGGACGTCAACGTCCTGCGCAAGCGCGTCGGCATGGTGTTCCAGAAGCCGAACCCCTTCCCGATGTCCATCTATGACAACATCGCCTACGGCCCGCGCACCCACGGCATCCATAATAAAGCGCAGCTGGATGAGATCGTGGAAAGATCCCTGCGCGGCGCGGCCATCTGGGACGAGGTCAAGGACCGCCTGAACAAGAGCGCCCTGGGCATGTCGGGCGGCCAGCAGCAGCGCCTCTGCATTGCGCGCGCCCTGGCCGTTGAGCCCGAGGTCCTGCTGATGGATGAGCCGACGAGCGCCCTGGACCCCATCTCGACGTCCAAGGTCGAGGAGCTGGCCACGGAGCTGAAAGAGAATTACACCATCGTCATGGTCACCCACAACATGCAGCAGGCTGCGCGTATCAGCGATAAGACGGCATTTTTCCTGCTGGGCGAGCTGGTGGAGATGGGCCCGACGGAGCGTGTGTTCGCCACGCCCGTGGACAAGCGCACCGAGGATTACATCTCGGGCCGCTTCGGCTAAGGAGGTACGACAAATGGGTACGAGTGTACGAAAAATGTACGACGCCGAGCTGCTGCAGCTTGACACGATGCTGGCCCGCATGGGCCACGCCGCCGGCGGCGCGATCGAGAGCGCCATGACCGCCCTGCGCACCGGCGACACCGAGCTGGCCCGCAGCGTTATTGCCCGGGACAGCGAAATCGACTCCGCCGAGCATGAGATCGAGCACCGCTGCTTAACGCTGTTTCTGCGCCAGCAGCCCGTGGCGGGCGACCTGCGCAAGGTCTCCACGGCGCTGAAGATGGTCACCGACATTGAGCGCATCGCCGACCAGGCCAGCGACATTGCCGAGATAACGCTCCATCTCCACCCGGACGGCGCGCGCACCGTCGGCGTGCTGGACGACCTGTACGCGATGGGCGACATTGCCCTGCACATGGTCAAGGACGCCATTGCCGCCTACGTGCAGGTGGATCTGTCCACCGCCGCACAGGTCATTGCCCGCGACGACGACTGCGATGCGATGTTCAGCCGTATTTCCAAGGAAATTGCGGCCTACATCGCTGCCCACCCCAGCGATGCCGAGACGGCGCTGGACTTATTTATGATCGATAAGTACCTTGAGCGCCTGGGCGACCACGCCGTGAACATTGCGGAATGGGTCGAGTTCCTCAAGACCGGCGTCCACAAATCCCGCAAGATCGTGTAATGCGGGGATACACAAGCCATTTTCTTATTATTTTCCTATACCAACCAAAACGGGACCTGCCGAAAAGCGGGCCCCGTTTTGGCGTGGAGGGAGGCTGCCCGGAGGGGTCAAGACCCCTCCCTACAAGGCACCCGTGAGCGGCAGTTCGTAGGGAGCGGTCTTGACCGCTCCGGGTGCTTTGCGGCAGCGTCAGCTTCCCTGTAGGGGCCGGGCGGCGGCAAAAAAGCAGCCGTCCCTTTCCGGAACGGCTGCTTGCTATCATTTCGCCCCTTTCCCTGCGAACACAACGTAAATCGTTTTGAACAGAATCTTTACGTCGCCCCAGAGGGACCAGTTGTCGATGTAGGCTACGTCGAGCTTGACGACCTCCTCAAAATCCTCGATGTCGCTGCGCCCGCTGACCTGCCACAGGCCGGTGATGCCCGGCTTCATCGACAGGCGGCGCTTGTGGTGGCTCTCGTACTGCTTGTACTCGTCCACCGTCGGCGGGCGGGTGCCCACAAGGCTCATGTCGCCCCGCAGCACGTCAAAAAACTGCGGCAGCTCGTCAATGCTGGTGCGGCGGATGAATTTACCTACCTTGGTCACGCGGGGGTCATCCTCCATTTTGAACATCAGGCCGTTCATTTCATTCTGGGCCATCAGCTCCTTCTTGCGGGCCTCGGCGTCCACGTACATGCTGCGCAGCTTGTGGATGTAAAAATACCGCCCGTTGCGGCCCACACGCTTTTGTTTAAAAAACAGCGGGCCGGGGCTTTCGAGCTTGAGCGGGATGGCGACCACCGCGATGATCGGGATGCTGATGATACAGCCGATGACAGCGCCCACCACGTCCATGCAGCGCTTGGCGATCTGGTCGCGCAGCTGCAATTCAACGGTGCCCATCGTGACGATGTTGCCCCCGGCGCAGCGCCCCAGGGACCGGCTCAGCCGCGCGGCGCTCGTCTCGTCGCAGCAGGCTTCCTCAATGCGGTCCAGCAGCGGCAGACGGAAGTGCACGGTCAGGCCCATGCTCTCCATCTCGTCCAGATAGGGGATGAAGCTCTCGCCGCTGTCCATCGGCACATCGACATAGACCTCGTCGAGCGCCTCGCGCCGGATCCAGTCCATGAAGTCGTCGAACGTCGCCTTGACCTCGACACCGCAGACTTTGGTGGAGATCGCGGCGGGCGTGGCCTCCAGCAGCGAGACGCCCACGACCCGGCGGGACCAGTCCTTTCGGATCTCGGAAATCAGCCGCTCGGCCCGGTCCGACGTTGTGACGACGCCGACGAGCGTCTCCATGCCCCAGCTGCGCTGGAACCGGATGAGCAGCCGCTTTAAAATCGCATGGGAGAACGGCAGCAGCACTGCGTTGACCGCGGGCACTGTGACCGCAAAATAACGGGAGTCCAGCATCGTGGCCTTGGCCAGCAGCATGCAGCCTGCATAAACAAGGCCGAGCGCGATGTTGAACCGGAGGGAAAGGCTGATTTCCTCGTTTTCAGACCGTGTTACGATGTTTTTGTCCTGGTCAAAGAAGAAGAAGGTGACGACGAACGCCACAAACAGCAGGCACAGGGTCTGGAGCCAATCGGTGCTGGTGTAGGGGATCAGCACGCCGAACAGCCCGTCGGTGATGAGCCACGCCAGCAGCACGCTGACGGCCATCGTGAGCAGATCGGCGAAAAATACATAAGCGTATTGCAGCTTTTCGCGTTTACTTGTCATGAAGAAGGAAAAGTCCTCTCTAATAGTTATCTTCTTATTTTACCATAGACAGAGGATATTTTCAACAGAATCCGCAATATCATAACAATTACACAATTTATAAGGGCGCGGTAGGGGCCGGGCATGCCCGGCCCGCAGGTGTCCCACAGGCGGGCACTTGCGGAAAGGTGCAGGGCCGGGCATGCCCGGCCCCTACCGGGGTGCTCGCGGCGGCGCGAACTTGCCGGGACGCATATATGCGTCCCCTACAAACTCTCCGGGAACACCCGGGTCGTGTACAGGGGTGAAAACACTGTAGGGGCCGGGCATGCCCGGCCCCTACGGCGATGCAAATTTTACCCTTCTTCGTTCTCCCGCCCGACGATCTCGGCCTTTAAGACGTCCTGAATATCCACCAGGCATTCCAGCAGCAGGGGGTTGAACTGCCCGCAGTCGCCGTGCAGGATCATCTGCACCGCGGTGTCCGGCGGGTAGGCGGCCTTGTAGACGCGCTTGCTGACCAGCGCGTCGTAGACGTCCGCTATCGAGACGATCTGCGCCGAAATCGGGATGTCGTCCCCGGCCAGACCGTCGGGGTAGCCGCGCCCGTCCCAGCGCTCGTGGTGCCAGCGGCAGATGTCGTGGGCGGTCTTGACAAGCGCTTCGTTTTTATAGCGGCCCAGATGATCCAGCATGTTCGCACCCACAACGGTGTGCGTTTTCATGAGATTGAACTCCTCCGGGGTAAGCCGCCCGGGCTTGTTCAGGATCTTATCGTCTATCGCAACCTTGCCGATGTCGTGCAGCGCCGACGCCATGACGATCAGCTCCTGCGTTTCGGGCGGCAGGTCATACTTGTCGGTTTTCTGCGTCAGCCGCTCCAGAAGGCGCTGGGTCAGCGTGCCGATGTGCAGCACGTGCTGGCCGCTCTCGCCGTTGCGGAACTCGACGACCTCGCTCAGGATCGAGATCATCATCTTGGTGTTTTTCTCTTTTTCCTTGATCTGGCTCGTCACCAGCGAGATGAGCCGCCGCTGCTTGGCGTAGAGCTTGATCGTGTTGAAAACGCGGCGGTAGACGACGCCCGCATCGAACGGGCGGCTGACATAGTCCGAGACGCCCAGCTCGTAGGCGTGGCGCACAACGGTGTCGGCGTCCTCGCTCGAGATCATGATGACGGGGATGTCCTCGATCCAGTGGATGCGGTTCATCTCGCTCAGCACCGCAAAGCCGTCCATGACCGGCATGACGATGTCCAGCAGGATCAGCGCAATGCCGGTGCCGTACTGCTCCAGCATGGCCAGGCACTCTTTGCCGTTCGTCGCCTCCAGAATGTTGTAGTCGCTGCCCAGAATTTCCGCCAGAATGGCGCGGTTCATCTCGGAGTCGTCCACAATTAAAATGCTCTGGCGGGAATGGCTTTCGCGCCCGGCAGCGCTCAAAGCGCCGTCCCGGGCGTTGTCCTCGGTCACGACCATGTTTTTGCGGTTCTTGGCCTGGTACATCAGCTTGTCGGCGCGGGAGACTGCCTGCTCCACGGTCTCGCCGGGCTGCGTTATCACGCCGCCGATGCTGGAGGACAGCTGCAGACGGGAATACCCCGGCACGCTGGCGGCGTGCAGCTGCGCCCGGATGCGGTCCAGCTTGGCCAGGAACGCCGCGCGCTCAATGCCCGGCAGCACCAGCAGGAATTCATCGCCGCCGTAGCGGATGAGCACGTCCGATTTGCGGATGCTGGCGCGCACCACGTCAACGCAGGTGCGCAGCGCCGTGTCGCCGGCCTGATGGCCGTAGGTGTCGTTGATCAATTTAAAGTCGTCCAGGTCCAGCACGGCCACACCGGAGGGGTCGGTCTTGTCCTTGAGTGCGTCCTCAAAGTAGCGGCGGTTGTAGCTGTCGGTCAGTGCATCGTGGTAGAGCTTGGTGTGGTAGCTCGTGATGCTGTCCATCAGGCGGTCCCTGTTTTCGGGGTCAATGAGGGTCTCGCCGTCCAGCTTCTGGACCAGCTCCATGATACAGGGAACGCCGTCGACCTCGCGGTAGACGGCGGTGACCTGAAAGACCTCGCTGCCCATGTATTCCAGCTTGGTGCGCTGGCGGTGATCCTCCAGCACCTGCCGGGAGATACAGTTCCGGCAGGGGGTGTTTTTGCCCCAATAGCTGTAGCAGCTGCGACAGCTATTGACGGACTCCTCGCCGCCGACCTGCGCAGCATCCAGCAGCCGCACCACAGTAAAGATGGTGCGGTATTGGGCCATTTCCGTTTCGACCTGTTCTCTGGTCATAGTGCTTCCGCCTTTGTGTGAAGGAATGGGTAGATAAAAATTGTGTTACATATAAGAACATTATAGCATTGCAGGGCGTTTTTTGTCAATGTGGCAAAAGGGGCCCCCATGACCGCCCGGCAACGGATTGCCGTAGGGGGCAGCCTCCCCGCGGCCCTGTCCTACCCGCTGCCCGCCCCGCATATACATACCGCAGGAGGTACATGCCATGCGTCGGATCGGATTCTACTTATTTATAATGGCCGTCTTTCTGCTTGCGCCGCTGCTTGCACTGCCGCAAAAGGCTGTCCAGGCCCCCGCTGCGGTGCCGACCCCCACCCCAACCGCCGTCGCCCGGGCCGCCGCGCCCTACCGCGCTGTGTGGGTCAGCTATCTGGAATGGGAGCAGGTCGATTTCTCGTCGGCGGAGGCGTTCACGCAGGCAATCGGCACAATGCTGGACAATATACAGTCGATTGGCGCAACCGTCGTGCTGGCGCAGGTGCGGCCCTTCGGCGATGCGCTCTACCCCAGCGACTACTTCCCGTTCAGCCACCTCTGCACCGGCACGCAGGGGCAGGACCCCGGGTTTGACCCGCTGGCACTGCTGGTGGACGCCGCCCACGCGCGGGACTTACAGCTGGAAGCCTGGGTCAACCCTTACCGCATCCAGGCCGGGCAGACCCCGGCGCTGTGCGGCGCAAGCCCGGCGCGGCTGCACCCGGACTGGGTCAGGTACACCGACACCGGCGCGTATCTCGACCCCGCCAGCGCGGACGTGCGGCAGTACATTGCCGACGGGGTGGGGGAACTGTGCGCAAGGTACGCTGTGGACGGCATCCACTTTGACGACTATTTTTACCCCACCACCGACCCGGCCTTTGACGCGGCGGACTACGCGGCCAGCGGCAGCACACGGACGCAGGACGACTGGCGGCGGGAGAACGTGAACGCCCTGATGGAGCTTTGCCACGCCGCGGCCCGGCGGTACGGCGTGCGGTTCGGCGCAGCCCCGGCGGGCGACCCGGAACAGAACTACACCCTGCAATACAGCGACGCGGCCCGCTGGCTGCGGCAGGGGACTGTGGATTACCTGATGCCCCAGCTTTATTGGGGGCAGGAATATATAAAAAACGGCGATGCGTCGCACAGCTTTGCGCAGCTGGCCGCCGCGTGGGCCGCACTGCCCCGCGCGGCGGGCGTGAAGCTGTACGCCGGGCTGGGGGCCTACCGCGTCGGCGCAGGGGATGGGTCCGATGCCGGCTCCGAGTGGTTTTCCGGCCATGCGCTGGCCGACCAGCTTGCTTTGCTTGCCCGTTTAGGGGTGCAGGGCGCAGGGCTCTACCGCTACGGCAGCCTGTTTGCCAATTCCGACGCCCCGGCGCTGGCGGAAAGTGAAGCGGAGGCAATAAAAGGTGTCTGGCAGGGCTGACCGGAAAATCCGGCGCAGACTGTCGAAAAACTCTTGTAGGGGCGAGCATTGCTCGCCCGTGCCCGTTTGCCTTGCAAGAAACTGTCCCGGAAAATGCGTTGCTGCGGTAAGTTGGCGGGCGACCAATGGTCGCCCCTACATACGCAATAAGGCAGGAATGCAATTTTTTGACAGTCTGGACCGGAAAATCCGGCGGTGCAGACAAAGATTTGGTACTTGCAAAAGCGGTAAAAATGCAAGATAATAGAGAGGCGGGCGGCTTGCGGCTGTCCGCAGGACCCAAGGGAAGATAAAGGAGAAACTCCATGAACAATACAAACGACCTCTATAACCGCTGGCTTGCCCAGCTGGATCTGGACGACGCCGTCAAAGCCGAGCTCGTCTCCATCGCGGGCGACAGCGACGCCGTCACGGACCGCTTTTACCGCGATCTGGAATTCGGCACCGGCGGCCTGCGCGGTGTGATCGGCGCGGGCACGAACCGGATGAACCTCTACACCGTGCGCAAGGCAACGCAGGGGCTGGCGGACTACCTCAATGCGTCCGGCCTGCCCAAAAAGGTAGCCATCGCCCACGACAGCCGCCATAACGGTGCGCTGTTCGCCCGCGAGACAGCCCGCGTGCTGGCCGCGAACGGCATTACCGCCTGCATGTACCCCCGGCTTGAGCCGACCCCGGCGCTTTCGTGGGCGGTGCGGTACCTCGGCTGCGGCGCGGGCGTCTGCGTGACGGCCAGCCACAACCCCGCTAAGTACAACGGCTACAAGGTCTACGGCGCGGACGGCTGCCAGATCACGCTGGAGGCTGCCGAGAAAATTCTGGCAGCTATCGAAAAAATTGATTGCTTTGACGATGTCCGGCTGGCAGATTTTGACGCTGCCGCCGCCGCGGGCCGCATTGTGACAATTGACGAAAAATGCCTCGATGATTTTGTGCAGGCTGTCTATGACCAGCGCGTCGGCGACGGCGCGGGCATCGACGCGCTCAAGCTCGTCTACACCCCGCTGAACGGCACGGGTCTGGAATGTGTGAAAAAGCTGCTGAAAAAGCTCGGCGTGACCCATGTGACTGTTGTGCCCGAGCAGGAAAAGCCCGACGGCGACTTCCCGACCTGCCCCTACCCGAACCCCGAGATCCGCGAAGCTATGCAAAAAGGCTTGGAGCTGTGCGACAAGGTCCGCCCCGATCTGCTGCTGGGCACCGACCCCGACTGTGACCGCTGCGGCACCGCCGTGCCCGACGGCAAGGGCGGCTACCGCCTGATTACCGGCAATGAGATGGGCATCATCCTGCTGGACTATATCTGCCGCACCCGTCTGGCACAGGGTACGATGCCCGCCGACCCCGTGGCGGTAACGACGATTGTCTCCACCGATATGGCAGCGCCGGTGGCAAAAAAATACGGCGTTGAGCTGCGCCGCACCCTGACCGGCTTTAAGTTCATCGGGGAGCAGATCGGCAAGCTGGAGGCCGAGGGGCGTCCCGAACGCTATATCTTCGGCTTTGAGGAGAGCTACGGCTACCTGTCCGGCGGCCACGTCCGCGACAAGGACGCTGTCAACGCGACGCTGCTGGTCTGCGAGGCCGCGGCCTGGTACGCCCAGCAGGGCAAGACGCTGCTGGACGCCATCGAGGCATTGTACAGGGAGTTCGGTTACTACCGCAATGCGCTGTGCAGCTTTGCCTTTGAGGGCGAGAGCGGCATGCACACGATGCAGGAGCTGATGAAGAAGCTGCGCGCCAACGCCCCGGAGGACATTGCCGGGTACAAGGTGGAGTCCGTCGTGGACTACGACACCGACGGCACCGGCCTGCCCCGCGCCAATGTGCTGGAATACCATCTGGACGGCGGGCATAAGCTGATGGTCCGCCCCTCCGGCACCGAGCCGAAAATTAAAGTGTATCTTTCCGCCGTTGGCGACAGTGAGGCAGCCGCCGATGCCGTGAACGCCGCGCTGGCCAAAGCCGCCGCGGACATGATGAAAGCGTGAGCGGTATGGCAATTCTGAAATTGACCCCGAGCTGCAAGGATTATCTGTGGGGCGGCAGCCGCCTGCGCACCGATTTCGGCATCAAGAGCGACCTTGAACCGCTGGCCGAAGCGTGGGTGCTGTCCTGCCACCCGGACGGCCCGAGCTATCTGCCCGACGGCACGACGCTGGCGGACTACGTGGCCGCGCACCCCGAAGCCCTGGGCACGGACTGCGCAAAATTTGAGCAGTTCCCGGTCCTGACAAAGTTCATCGACGCCAGCAAGAACCTGTCCATTCAGGTACACCCGTCCAACGACTACGCGCTGAAAAACGAACACCAGTACGGCAAAACCGAGATGTGGTATGTGCTGGACTGCGTGCCGGGGGCGTATCTCTACTACGGCTTTACGCACGAAATCTCCAAAGAGGAGTTTGCGGAGCGCATCAAAAATAACACCCTGACCGAGGTCCTGAACGCCGTGCCGGTGCATAAAGGCGACTGCTTTTTTATCCCGTCGGGCACGCTGCACACCATCTGCAAGGGCATCGTCGTGGCCGAGGTGCAGCAGAACTCCAACGTGACCTACCGCGTCTACGACTACGGGCGCGTCGGTGCGGACGGCAAGCCCCGCGCCCTGCACATTGAAAAGGCGTTGGACGTGACCCGCCGCACGCCGCCGCAAAAGCACGACTTCGGCAGCCATCTCGCGCAGTGCGAGTATTTCACGGTGGACGCGAAAAAAGGCGCGTTTGACGGTGCGGCTGACGAAAAGAGCTTTGTCTCGCTGCTCATCACCGACGGCGCGGGCACGCTGACCTGCGGCGGCGAGACCGTGAAGGTCAAAAAGGGCGAAAGCTATTTTATCCCCGCTGGCAGCGGCAAGTACGCCGTGACCGGCGACTGTGAGACGCTGGTGACGGTGGTGTAAATGGTTGCTTGCCGGTAGGTTCTCTCCCCCACCGCCTGCGGGCGGAGCCCCCTCGCAGAGGGGGCCAAGGTCCCTTGCCTCCCCTTGCAGGGGAGGTGGCGCCGCAGCGCCGGAAGGGTAGAGCTTGCGGCTGCCGCAAACACCCCGGGAGGGATAAATCCCTCCCCTACAAAAAAAGACGCATCCCGGTTTTTGACCGTGGTGCGTCTTTTTTGTAACCTTTTAGCAGAAAGCAGCCCTCGACGTGTTCCGCGGGCGGCGGACGGTATACTCCCAATTGACCCGGCGGGGAGACAAGCCCCGCGCGGGAAACCAGCAAAGGAGGAACCGTACATGAAAAAACGTCTGTTGGCTGTGCTGCTGGCCTGCTGTATGGCGGCAGGCATGGCCAACGCTGTGTTTGCGGCGGATGAGCTGCCCGCTACGGCGGAGTCGGCGACGCCATTGCGGCGGGCGATGGCGCGGCGAATGCTATCGAGGGGCGTGATGCTCAAAGCGGGGTCCTTTCTATTGCTGCGCTCTAGTATAGTCGCGGTGGTATCCATTCGTGTTTTTGAACAGGTTGTTCAATAATTTCGGCGGCGCCATTCAGCAGTCGGCACTTAGGGACGTTCCTTATGTGCCGGCACTTTGGGAACGTCCCTAAGTGCCGGCATCCGAGGACACTCCTTGAATGTTGCCTGTTCAAGAGTGTCCCCAACGACTAGTCGTTTAAGAACGTCCCCAATGACTACTTCGCTCTGGTGTAAAAAGCGTGCCATGCTTGGGTGGGGATTGTTATCCGTTTGTAAAGGCTGAGCAGAGCTTGCGGTAAGGGTCTATCAAATGACCGTAAGAAACCGCAGATAAGGCGGTCGTCGCCCGATCGAGGCCGTATCTTTCCAAACAGCAAAGCGGGCAGGGTGCCCGCGATTCGCATGTATGAAAGGAAGATCATGCTCGATCAGGCTTATTCTCGTCGTCAGTTCCTCGGCCTCGCTGGTGGTCTCGCCAGCATCGTCGGTCTCGGCCTCGTTGGTTGCGGCGGCTCCGGCGCATCCGACGCCGCCGACAAGGGTAGCGCCGCTGCTGCCGAGTCCGTCTCCGGCGAGGTGACCTACGACGGCGCCTCCTCGTTCCAGGCTCTCGTCGAGGCTGCTGCCGAGAAGTTCATGGACGCCAACCCCGACGTCTCCGTCTCCGGCTCGGGCAACGGTTCGGGCAAGGGTCTGACCGCTGTCGCCGCCGGCACCGTCACCATTGGTAACTCCGACGTCTTCGCCGAGACCAAGCTCGAGGCCGACCAGGTCAAGAACCTCGTCGACCACG
>OKUV01000569.1_pt1 | contig 14688 bp, 10 predicted proteins | sample 1606661 | NCBI WGS metagenome assembly OKUV01 (sample SAMEA3882521, study PRJEB24775) | human gut metagenome | biome: human-associated habitat; feature: intestine environment; material: feces | place: Netherlands | collected 2009/2010
CACCGCAACGGCCCGACGATGCGCGGCCGGGCACTCGACTGCTGCCGCAACCGGGGCCGAGCCGGTACAAATCCCGGAACCCCGGAACGCCCATCAGAAACAGGGACGGCGGCATTGCGGACCGGACAAGCCATAACGCTATACTTTTTCCCGGCAGCGACCTTCATCGACCACCCGGCTGTTTCCGGGACACCCCGCACCCCGCTCCAGCGGTTCTCTGGGACCGCTTTTTTATTCCGCCCCTTTTTTCCGGCCGTTTTTATTGTTATTTTGATAACAAATGATTATATTTAACCACCCGATCCCGAAAGAAGCTCCGTTTCCGGGATATTTTTCGGCAGGCAGGAGCGAACAAACCTGAAAAATCAAACTCTAAACGACCGGAAAACATGGCAAAAATAAACACTCCGGAGGAATTGCGCCTCATGCGCGAAAAACTGCGTGCCGACCTCGAGATCCGGGAAAACAGCAACACACCCGATGAGCTGCCCCAGATCCGGGTTTCGATGGACGAATGCGGCATCGCCGCCGGAGCCAAAGCGGTCCTCGCAACATTCGTCGAAGAACTGGCCGCCCGTCGCATCCGGGGCATCGTAACCCAGACCGGCTGCGCCGGACACTGCAAGGACGAACCCACCGTCGAAATCACGCTGCCGGGCCGCAGGCCGGTTCTTTACGGCCATGTCACTGCCGAGCGCGTCGCGGAGCTCGTCGAGCGGCAAATCGTCCGGGGCGAAACGGCCGAAGGCCTGATCGAAGCATAAACTGCGCCCGGCAATCCGAGAATTTTCGGAAAGAGGCGACAGGTCCGACCGTCGAGCCGGGCGTCTGAAACGAAGGAAAACGATCCGAATCTTTAACAAGCATCCAACCCGATGGCAAAAATCAATAACTACATCCTGGTATGCGGCGGCACGGGATGCCGGGCATCGCGGAGCGAGGAGATCATCGCGGCCCTGCGCCGGGCGCTCGACCGAACGGGAGAGTCCGAGCGCACACGGGTGATCCGCACCGGCTGCTTCGGCTTCTGCGAGCAGGGGCCGATCGTCAAGATGATCCCCGACAACACCTTCTACGTTTCGGTCAAACCCGAAGACGCCGAAGAGATCGTCCGGGAGCATGTCGTCAAAGGCCGCAAAGTAGAGCGGCTGCTCTACACGGCCCCCGACACGGGGCAGCACGTACCCGACAGCAAGCACATGAAGTTCTACAAGCCGCAGCTACGCATCGCCCTGCGGAACTGCGGGTTCATCGACCCCGAGAACATCGGCGAATACATCGCCCGCGACGGCTACGCAGCCCTGGCCAAAGTGCTCGGCATGCAGCCCGACCACGTGTTGCAGGAGATCATCGACTCCGGCCTGCGGGGGCGCGGCGGAGGCGGTTTCCCCACCGGCCTGAAGTGGAAGATCACGCGCGATGCGAAAGCCGACCGCAAATACGTGGTCTGCAACGCCGACGAAGGGGATCCGGGCGCGTTCATGGACCGTTCGATCCTCGAAGGCGATCCCCACTCGATCCTCGAAGCGATGGCCATCAACGGCTACTGCACGGGCGCCTCGCACGGACTGATCTACATCCGCGCCGAATACCCGCTGGCCATCGAACGGCTCAGGCGAGCCATCGAACAGGCGCGGGAATACGGGCTGCTGGGCGACGACATCCTGGGCTCGGGCTTCTCGTTCGACATCGAGCTGCGCTACGGCGCGGGCGCCTTCGTCTGCGGCGAGGAGACGGCGCTGATTCATTCGATGGAAGGCAGACGCGGCGAGCCGACCGTGAAACCCCCGTACCCGAGCGAATCGGGCTACAAGGGCTACCCGACCAACGTGAACAACGTCGAAACCTACGCCAATATTCCGCCCATCATCCTGCGGGGCGCCGAATGGTTCTCTTCGATCGGCACCGAAAAGAGCAAGGGCACCAAAGTCTTCGCCCTGGCGGGCAAGGTCAATAACGTCGGCCTGATCGAGGTGCCGATGGGCACCACGCTGCGCGAAGTGATCTTCGAAATCGGCGGCGGCATCAAGAACGGCAAGAAGTTCAAGGCCGTGCAGACGGGCGGCCCGTCGGGCGGCTGCCTCACGGAGAAGCACCTCGACACCCCGATCGACTACGACAACCTGCTGGCAAGCGGATCGATGATGGGTTCGGGCGGCATGATCGTCATGGACGAAGACGACTGCATGGTGTCGGTGGCCAAATTCTACCTCGAATTCACCGTCGATGAGTCGTGCGGCAAGTGCACGCCCTGTCGCATCGGAAACAAACGCCTGCTGGAGATTCTCGACCGGATCACCAGGGGACTGGGCAGGGACGAAGACCTCGACGAATTGCAGAACCTCGCCCGCGTAATCCGCGACTCGTCGCTCTGCGCCCTGGGGCAGACGGCCCCCAATCCAGTGCTTTCGACCCTGGAAAACTTCTGGGACGAATACGTGGCCCACGTGCGGGACCACCACTGTACGGCGCACCGCTGCCGCGACCTGATGAGTTTCGTGATCGACCCCAAGGTTTGCAAAGGCTGCTCCCTCTGCGCTCGCATGTGTCCGCCGGGAGCCATCAGCGGCATCCCCAAACAACCCTACGCCATCGACCAGGCCCGCTGCATCAAGTGCGGCACCTGCCTCGAAAAATGCAAGTTCGGCGCAATCAGCATCCGCTAACCACTCCTCCAAGACAAATCCGCATGGAAACGATAAAACTAACCATCGACAACCGAACCGCAGAGGTCGCCCCGGGCACCAACCTGGTCGAAGCGGCCGCTTCGATCGGCATCAAAATTCCGACGCTCTGCTACCTCAACCTGCACGAGCTGGGCTGCAAGAACGACCCCGGTGTCTGCCGCATCTGCGTCGTAGAGGTCGAAGGACGCAAAAACCTGGCTCCGGCCTGCAAAACCGTCTGCACGGAGGGGATGGTCGTCCGCACCCACACACCCCGCGTCATCAACGCCCGGCAGACCATTCTGGAGCTGATCCTCTCGGACCACCCCAACGAATGCCTCACCTGCTCGAAGAACGGCTATTGCAGCCTGCAAACCATGGCCAAAGACCTCGGCATCCGCGAGGCCAAGTACAAGGGAGAAACCACCAAACCGATGATGGACCTCTCGCCGTCGGTGGTGCGCAACATGGAAAAGTGCATCCTCTGCCGCCGCTGCGAAACGGTCTGCAACCAAATCCAGACCGTCGGCGCCCTGTCGGTCGTAGGCCGGGGATTCACTTCGGTCCTCTGCACGGCCTTCAACGATCCGATCCTAACGACCAACTGCGTCAATTGCGGCCAATGCGTAGCCGTCTGTCCGACCAGCGCCCTCTCGGAGAACAGCAATATCCGGGAGGTGATGCAGGCGCTCGCCGATCCCGGCAAGACGGTCGTGGTGCAGACCGCCCCCGCCGTGCGCGTGGCCCTCGGCCAGGATTTCGGACTGGAAGGCCGGAGCGTCACGGGCAAAATGACCACAGCGCTGCGTCGGTTGGGCTTCGACTACGTTTTCGACACCGACTTCGCCGCCGACCTGACGATCATGGAGGAGGGCACCGAACTGCTCCAGCGCCTGAACAAGTATCTCGCGGGCGACCGGACGGTCAAAATCCCCCTGATGACCTCCTGCTGTCCGGGCTGGGTGTCGTTCATGGAGAAGCATTTCCCCGAACTGGGCGAGAACCTCTCGACGGCCAAGTCGCCGCAACAGATGTTCGGCGCGATCGCCAAAAACTACCTGGCGCCCAAGCTGGGCATCGACCGCCGGAATTTCATCGTCGTATCGGTCATGCCCTGCGTGGCGAAGAAATCGGAAGCCGCACGCCCCGAATTCGGCAAAGACGGCGATCCGGACGTGAACATTTCGATTACCACGCGCGAACTGGCCCACATGATCCGCTTCGCCAACATGAACTTCGACGAACTGGAGGAGAGCGATTTCGACCGTCCGCTGGGCGAATCGACCGGTGCAGGCGTCATCTTCGGCACCACAGGCGGCGTGATCGAGGCAGCCGTGCGCACGGCATACGAAATACAAACGAAAAAAACGCTTCCGAAACTCGACTTCACCGAACTGCGCGGACTGGCGGGAATCCGTTCGGCGACGATCGACTTCGACGGCGTACCCATCAAAATCGGCATCGCACACGGGCTGGGCAACGCCCGCAGGCTGGTCGAAGAGATCCGCGCCGGCCGATCGCCCTACCACGCCATCGAAATCATGGCCTGTCCCGGCGGCTGCATCAACGGCGGCGGGCAACCCTATCACCGGGGCAACGAAGAGCTTCTGAAACGGCGTGCCGAGACTCTCTACGCCGAAGACGCCGCCAAACCGCTGCGCAAGTCGCACGAGAATCCCGACATTCAGGCGCTCTACGAAGAGTTTCTCGGCGAACCCTGCGGACCGCTGTCGCACGAACTGCTCCACACCCGTTATTACGACCGCAAACCGGTCGTGGAACCCAAGAAATAAGACGTTATGGAAAAAATATGCCTCTCCCAACGGAGAATCGACGAGATAAAGAACGTCTGCCGAAAGTACGGCAACGACCCGGGCGAACTGATCAACATCCTGCACGGCGTGCAGGACACGCTGGGCTATCTGCCCAAAGAGGTACAGGAGCTCATCGCCTTGGAGCTGGGCATCTCGGCCGCACGGGTTTACGGCGTGGTGTCGTTCTATTCGTTCTTCACGATGAAGCCCAAAGGCAAATACCCGATTTCGGTCTGCATGGGCACGGCCTGCTACGTCCGGGGCGGCGAGAAGGTGCTCGACGAATTCAGACGCCAGCTCGGCATCGAGGTCGGCGGCACGACCCCCGACGGGCTCTTCTCGCTCGATTCGCTGCGGTGCGTGGGTGCCTGCGGACTCGCTCCGGTCGTGATGATCGGCCCCCGGGTCTATGGACGGCTCAAGGTGGCCGATGTCAAAGGTATCCTCGACGAAATCCAGGCCCTCGAAAAAGAGATCTGACGACGCGGTATTACGTTAAATAAAAGAGACCGGGCCTGCACAGAAATACAGGCCCGGTTCGTTCCCTCCGGAACAAAAGCCGCCTCGCCGACAATCGGTTCCACCAGTCCGAACGAAGGCCCCCGCAACGATCCGCAGAGCCTGGATGATCGAAAACAGGCATTTTTCCCGCCATAAAATGCACCGGAAACCCCTCCCCGACATCTGCAAGCCAACAGGGGCTATGCTCGAACCCGAAAAAACACGTACCCCGTCACAAAAGATTTCGCGGAAAAGTCGTCAAACCGGATAATTTGGCGTACCTTTGCCCGACAAATCATCATAAATGAATCAATTAGAAGAATTTAAGGCTTTAGGACTGTCCGACGATATACTTACTGCCATTGCCAAAAAAGGGTTCGAAACCCCCTCGGCCATTCAGAGCCTCACCATTCCCCACCTGCTCACCACCGACAAAGACATCATCGCACAAGCACAGACCGGCACGGGTAAAACCGCCGCTTTCGGCCTGCCGATTATCCAGATGCTGACTTCCCGACGGAATATTCCGCAGGCCATCGTCCTCGTTCCGACCCGCGAACTGGCCCTGCAGGTGACGCAGGAACTCATTTCGTTCAATACCCACGACCTTTCGATCGCCCCGATCTACGGCGGCGCCTCGATGACCGAACAGCTGCGGCGCTTGAAAAAAGGCATCGACATCGTCGTCGGCACGCCGGGCCGCATCCTCGACCACATCCGCCGGGGCACGCTCGACCTCTCGGCGATCGCCTACCTGGTGCTCGACGAGGCGGACGAAATGCTCAACATGGGTTTCATCGAGGATATCGAAGAGATCATGCACGCCATGACCGGCCCCAAACGGGTGCTACTCTTCTCGGCCACGATGCCCGACCGCATCGCGGCGCTGGCCCGCAACTACATGCACGAACCCGACCTCCTGAAGGTCGAATCGCAGCACGTCACGACCGACCTGACGAACCAGATCTATTTCGAGGTGCGCGAAGGCGACAAATTCGACGCCCTGACCCGCATCATCGACGTCGAACCTGAGTTCTACGGCATCGTCTTCTCCCGCACCCGAACGGGCGCGGACGATATCGTGGCCAAACTCCTGGAACGCGGCTATGCGGCCGAAGTCCTTCACGGTGACATTTCGCAGGCCCAGCGCGAGAAGATCCTGGGCAAATTCAAGAAAAAACAGGTCAATATCCTGGTGGCTACGGACGTGGCGGCCCGGGGCATCGACGTAAGCAACCTCACGCACGTAATCAACTACTCGCTGCCGCAGGATTCCGACAGCTATGTCCACCGCATCGGACGCACGGGCCGCGCCGGTAACCAGGGAACGGCCATCACCTTCATCTCGCCCTCCGAGATGCGCAAATTCGGGTTCCTGAAGCGGACGATCAAGGCCGACATCAAGCTGGAACAGCTCCCCACGCCGGCCGACATCATCGCCACCAAGCGCAACAAGATCAAGGAAGATCTGGACGCCATCGTCGAGAGCGAAAGTTACGGCGAATGTACGGGGATGGCCGCCGAACTACTGGAGAGTTATCCGCCCGAAGTGGCCTTGAGCGCCCTGCTGCGCCTGGCCTTCAAGAACGAGCTGAGCGAGAGCAGCTACCCCGAAATCCGCTCGATCGACGTCGATCGCAAGGGCAAGGCCCGGATTTTCCTCGCCTTCGGTGCCCGCGACGGCTACGACACCCGCAAAACGGTCCGGCTCCTCAAACAGGAGTGCGGACTCTCCGACCACGACATCGACGACGTACGGGTCATGGAGGACTTCTCGTTCGCAACGGTTCCCTTCGACCAAGCCGAAAAAGTCGTCAGGACTTTGAATAAGCTCTCGCACGGACGTCCCATCGCGGAAATATCGAAAGACAGCCCTTCGGCCCGCACATCCGGCGGAAGACAATCCCACCGCCGCAGGGAGTCCGACACCCGATCCGGACGCAAAACCGGCCGGAAACCCGAAAGCCGGGAATCCTATCGCCAAGACTCCTCCGTGCAGGAGGCTTTCGGTGCGCCCGACGATCGGAACGGACATCGGAAATCCGTCCGCAGCCCAAAAACGTCCGGCACGAAAGCCGGGAAGAAACCCGCAACAACCGTCAAAGCGAGCAGCAAAACGTACACACCGGAGAAAACCGCTGCGAAGAGAGCTTCCGAACTCCCCGAAAACTGGTTCGAAGAGTGGTTCGGCCAGCGACAACCCGCCCGCAACAAAAAAGGGCCGAACCGGACCCCGAAGCGAAAAAACAGAGATTAAACATCAAACCGGCTCCCCGGCCGAGGCGGGTCGTTCGTCCGCAGGAGATTTGGCGATCGTGAAGCTGAAGGTCGCCCCTTCGCCATAGACCGACTCCACGGTCATCTCGCCGCCGTTGCGATGCACCAGGTCCAGGCAAAGCTGCAACCCCAGTCCCGACCCCTCCTCTTTTCCGGTCCCGTAAGTGGTGAAATACATCGCAGGATCGAGCACTTTATTCAGGTCTTCGGGCTTGATGCCGACTCCGAAATCACGCACCCGGACAACGGCGTGGGTCGGGGTTTCGGCCGTGGAAACGATAATCTTCCCTCCTCCTTCCGGGCTGTATTTGATCGCATTGCTCAACAAGTTGCGGACGATCGTCTTGACCATATCGACATCGCACCGCACGTGAATCGGCGCGGGAATGTCGTATTCGACGACAATTCCTTTGGTCCGGGCCACCGACTCCGAAATTTTCGAGGAAAAGAGTACGACTTCGGCCAGATCGACATCCTGATACACCGTATGCATCCTCCCGGTCTGACACTTCGTCCACTTGAGCAGGTTGTCGAGCAGCGAAAAGGTGTCTTCGGCAATGTCGTTGCCCATGCGAAGCATATCGAGGTTCCCGGCTCCGACCCGCTCCGCATCCAGGCTGTCGAGCAGGGTGTTGAACAGCATCTTGAGGCTTCCGATCGGAGAGCGCAGGTCGTGGGCGATCACCGAATACATCTTGTCGCGGCTGGCCAGGGTCTCCTGCAGCTCCTCGTTCTGCCGCACGATGACGCGCTGCGCCTCTGCAATAAACATATGATGCGCCACCCGCGTAATCAGCTCCTCGTGATTGAAAGGCTTCGACACGTAATCGCTGGCCCCCATCTTGAACCCTTTGACAATGTTTTCCGAATCGTGGAGCGCCGAGAGAAAAATCACGGGAATCCGGCAGAATCGCTCGTCGGCCTTGAGCCGCTCGATCACCTCATAACCGTTCATGTCCGGCATCATGATATCCAGCAGAATCAGATCCGGAGATTCGCTTTCGACCTTCTCGAGCGCTTCGCGGCCACCTGTCGCAGTCACGATCCTGTATCCCGCCTTTCCAAGTATGGTTTTCAGCAACAGGACGTTGGTCGCAATATCATCGACGACAAGAATCTTATAATTTTCAGGATTGACCGAGAGATTTTCCATAAAACAGACCTTGTGACACACAAGCGAGGTAGATAACCGCTAACAGATTTCATCGGAGTACGAAGAAATTTTCCGAAACGGCAACCGTATCGAAGGCAAGGAACGACAGCCGACTATGGCCGAAAAACAGCGCGTATCCCGACGCGGAACCGAATTTACACGGACGATCTGCACCCGATTCGGAGGCGATTCACTTCAAGAACTTTTCGATGCGGACCTTCAGTTCCATCGGGTTGAAGGGTTTGACGATATAGTCTTCAGCTCCGTCCTGCAACAACTGAATACGCTCCGAAGTACTGTCTTCGCTCGATAACATAACCATCCGGATATGCCGGAACCGCTCGTCACTCTTGACGGCATGGAGAAATTCATCTCCCCGCATGTCGGGCATACGGATATCCGAAATAATCAGATCGGGCAAATCTCCGGCCTCCATCTGCTCGAGTACAGGCTTCGGACTGTCGAAATAGCGACAGTCGTAGTCCCGCCCCAGGCAGGCCATGATGATTTTGCCGATCATGTCCTTGTCATCGACAACGAATATCTTTTGCTTGTCCATATTTTCAACACTTTAATACGTCTGAAGAACACAAATTTCGTACAAATAGTCACTTTTTTGTCACAATCGAAATAATTGTGTCTAAAATCGGTTCCAAATGTATAAAGAATATACACAAAAACGACAAAAATTTGTCGTTTTCATAGCTGTTTCCTCCGAATACCGGTGCATACAACCGCAAAATAACCGTCTGAAAATCATATATCCTTGTATGAAAGTCGGATCGCTGCATATGGGACTAACCGACAAAACGGTCCTGCTCAGCCTATGCTGCCCGGTAAAAAATAAACTGCAACAAAGAGAGAGTAGTAGAATGGATACGGAGGAATCAATGGGAAATCATAATTTTCATCCATAACCTCATAACCGGCTAATCGAAAACGACCGGCAACCATTCCTCGAAAAAAATACATATTATATTTATACCAAACGAAAACCGCATTGCAGCTATCTGCAACGCGGTTTCTGTGAGGTCTGAAGCGGACGCCATAAATTTGAATCGAATTTTACCGATTTTAATTTTATTTTATCTATATATCAATATTTTACATCTGTTTTTCATCAACTGCGAGGTCTGGAAGTTTTCGAAAATTCGGCCGATGTATGACAAATGTATGACAAAAATGATTACATTTGCAGCAGATAAAACCTCCTGACCTATGGCTTCATTCTGCTATCGCATCCGCTCGACCCAGAAAAACAAACTGGTCAAAATCCAAATTCTCTTCACGGTTGGCCGCGGGAATCAGTTCTACGTCGACAGCCAATATATGGTGCTGACGGACGCCTGGGACAACAAGCGGCAGACGGTCAAGAGCCGCTTCACCTTTACCGACGATTTCACCGAGCAACAGGGACGCGAGCTGACCAAGAATCTCTCCGAACTGCGCAGCCACATCCTCGGAGAGATTGCCAAGGATCCCGAGCACGCAATGACGAAGACACGGCTGGAGAAGATCATCTACAGCTTCCACCACCCGCGCAGCCTCACCACAGGCCGCCGCGTCCGCAGCCGCGAATCGCTCGGCGACTACATCGCCCGCTTCACGCGCGAGATGGAGGAGGGCACCCGGCTGAACATCCACAAACTCCGCTACGGCCCCTCGACCATCAAGAACTACAAGGGGTTCGTCGTGCAGTTCGACGAGTACTGCAAAGCCCGGCGCAAGCAGTTCGACTTTGCCGACATCGACCTGAAGTTCTACGACGACTTCGTCGCCTGGTTCACCGCCAAGAACTACTCCGTCAATACGATTGGCCGCCACGTCAAGGAGTTGAAGATCATCATGCGCGCGGCCCGCGAGGAGGGTCTGCACGACAACGGGGCGATCGAGAGCCGCAAGTTCCGCGTGCTGACGGCCGACGTGGAGAACATCTATCTGACGGAGTCGGAGATCCGGGCCATCGCCGCGCTCGACCTCTCGAAAAACCGGCACAAGGATGTTGCCCGCGACATCTTTCTGGTGGGGTGTTACACGGCGCAGCGCTTCAGCGACTACTCGACCATCAACGAAGGCAACATCCGCACGCTGGAGAACGGACAGCAGGTCATCGACCTCAAGCAGCAGAAGACCGGCAACCACGTCGTCATTCCGATCCGACCCGAGCTGCAGGCCATTCTGGAGAAGTACGACAATCGGCTGCCGAGGACCTACGAGCAGAAGGTGAACCACCTCATCAAGGAGATTGCACGCGAGGCGGGCATCACAGAGAAGGTCGAGATCTCCTACATCGAGAATGGCGAAAAGAAGAGCCGGCTGGTCGAGAAGTGCGACCTGGTGAAGACCCACACGGCACGCCGCAGCGGCGCAACGAACATGTATCTGGCGGGGATCCCGACCATCGCCATCATGAAGGTTACGGGCCACAAGACCGAACGGGAGTTTATGAAGTACATCAAGATCACCGAGGAGCAGACCGCCCTGGAGCTGATGAGCCACCCCTATTTTTCGGGGGCAAGCAACACAACACGATAATCTTAAAGAGTGTTGTCCGGGAATTTTCTTAACTTTGTTCAAACAGACTGATGCAATGAAAGACGATACGCAGGAATTAACACTGTTCGACAACTACGATTTTATAGAAAAAATCGAATCTCTGATGGCCGACTGTGAATCGGCCGAGGTGGAGTTCAAATCCGCCAGGGGAGGGTTTCCGGGCAGCTTGTGGGAAACCTACTCCGCTTTCGCCAATACGCAAGGTGGAGTCATCGTATTGGGCGTCAAAGAGAAGGACGGGAAATTCACACTTGACGGCATCACACTGGAGCAGGCGCGCAAATACAAAAAAGAGTTTTGGGACAACGTAAACAACAAGGCTCATTGCAGCGCAAACGTCCTGCAGGAGAAAGACGTGCAGGATGGCGAATACAACGGGAGCTATGTCCTGGTATTCAATGTGCCACGGGCTCCCCGCAACAAGATACCCGTATATCTGCATAACAACCCCGAGAATACATTCAAGCGGAATTACGAAGGAGACTTTCGGTGCGATGCAAGCGAAATACAACGCATGTTCGCCGACGCTGATATCACAGAACATCCCCGCGATTACAAAATTCTGCCCGAATTTACCATCGAGCAGGATATTGACAAGGCAACTCTTGAGCAATACCGCCGGCTGGTCGCAACCAAAAGCCCCGATCATCCGTGGCTGCTGCTGGACGACAAACATTTCCTAATGAAATTGAAGGGTTACCGGATCGATCGGCGAGAAAAGATCGAGGGACTGACACTTGCCGGTCTGCTGATGTTCGGCAAAACGGACAGCATCACCGACGCCTACGGATGTCCGCAATACTTTCCCGATTACCGCGAATATTTCAGTTCCAACCCCGACGACCGCTGGACAGACCGCATCTGCCCGGACGGCACCTGGGAGGCGAATCTGTTCCAATTCTACTACCGGGTCTATCCCAAGCTGGCCGCAGCCCTGCCCAAGCCTTTCGCCCTGAAGGACGGCATCAGAGAGGACGAAACACCGACACATACGGCTCTACGCGAAGCATTTATCAATGCACTGGTCCATTGCGACTATTCGGTCGACTCGAACATTACGATCGAACTACACAAGGATTGTTACATATTCTCCAATCCAGGTTCCCTGCTGCTCTCCATTGCCCAATATTATCAAGGAGGCAACAGCGTATGCCGCAACAAGGCCCTGCAAACGATGTTCATGCTGATCGGTTCAGCGGAAAAGGCCGGAAGCGGTGCCGACAAGATCATGCAAGGTTGGAAAAAGGCAAATTACCGCAACCCGCGAATCGAGGAGATCACTCATCCCGACAAAGTCGTATTGACATTGCCCCTTGTCAGTTTGTTGTCCGATGAGGTCATCTCCTATCTGAAATCCCTGTTCGGTGAGGATATAACGTCCATAGAACACAATAAGTTGATGACCCTGGCGACCTGTTGCAGCGAGGGCGAGATCACCAACTACCGGATGCAATTGGTATTGGACAAGCACAGTGCCGATATCACAAAGTTGTTCAAAGAGTTATGCAATGACCGATACCTTATTCCCGAGGGAATCGGCCGCGGCACGCACTACAGAATCAATAAAAAATTCCGGGAGGGGGGACTCCCCGGGAATGTTGCTAGTAATGTTGCTAGTAATGTTGCTAGTAATGTTGCTAGTAATGTTGCTAGCTCTCCAGATAAGGAAAGGCGCAGAAGATTATCTTCCAGCGAATTACACACAGCTATTCTGCACGCGTGTGTTGATTTTGAATCACTGGAAACCATAGCTAACAAAGTAGGGAAAAGTCTGCGATACCTGAAAAACAGAGCCATCCCTATCATGGTTGCCGAAGGGTTGTTGGAACGAGAATATCCCAATATGCCGAAACATCCCCATCAGCGATACCGTGCAAAAAAGAGATAGCCAGCCATGCCGCGCCGCCGAAAAATAACGATCCGGGCCTCCGAGCTGGAGTGCTTCGAGACACTCGTCCGGGAGCTGCAACAGCGGCCGGAGTTTGCCGGATTCGATCCGTCGAGCCTGCACGTATGGGCTTACGAACGGTATGAGCCGAAGCTGAAGGATGCCGACGCAATCCTCCACCGCTTCGACTACTGGCTGGGCGTGCACAAGGGCGAGCGCTATCTGATGGCAAACGGCAGCCGGCTCTTCAACAAAAAGGAGCTGGCCGAGGCGCTAGGTGTCGCACGACCGACGCTCGACCGATGGATTACGAACGGATGGCTGGAGCCGTGCCGCGTTCAGATCTCAAGCAGCGGTGACACCCTCTTTGCAGCCAACGCCGTTCGGGAGGTACTAATAACGTTTTCCAATGAATAATTCGTCAAACAAAGATCAACACTATGCATTGGATTCTTCCGGAAACATTAGACACATAAAAGATGCTAATCCAAGCAATGACGAATTTTTTTGTCTTTTTTGCCATCGTCAAATGATTGCAAAGCAGGGGAAAATACGGCAATGGCACTTTGCGCACAAGGCTCTTTCTCCTAACTGCAGCTATGAAAGTTACTTACATTCATTGGCAAAACTTTTAATCCTACAAAAACTCAGAAGTGAACAACCTTTCGGAGTCGAAATTAAAGTTCCTTTCACTTGTAGAAATAAAGAGACCTGCATATGGTACGAAGATTCATTTGATGAATCTTGCAACTGGACTGGATACAAAAATTATGATTTAAAAAAATTCTATAACACATTTGAAGTTGAAGCCTTCTACGATAACTTTCGTGCAGACATTCTCCTTTCAAATTCCATTAAAAAGTATACACCGGTCTTTATCGAAATATATGTTTCACATCCTTGCGAACATCAAAAGATTGACTCAGGAAATAAAATCATAGAACTAAAGATCAACTCGGAAGATGATATAAAATCAATCATCAATAGCCCCATCATCACAGAAGACGAGATCTTATCAGATTATATAATTTCAAACCGAAAGGAGACTTTACCGGTCCACCTCAACATCCCAAGCAATTGGTGAAGTTTTCAGTTTTTGAAAGCTATAAAATGTATTGTGGGAATACGGACTGTCAGACATTCTCATGTCACAGAAACAAAGCTATCTTCGAGTTAACCTCCGACTTTCATCCCGACTTTCTCCCAGAATATTCTCTATATGATTATGGAATCGTAGAACTATACGATTTGGATCCTAACCTCAAAGTATGCAACCTCTGCCGCTATTATAGACCCCGAGACATATTATTCGACGATCTGTTCGACATAAGAATCGATAAACGTCCAATTTTTTGCTGCTTATACAAAAAACTCGGGACTGACAAATATCGAGACCCATCAGATGCACGCACTTGCACTGCATTCCGGAAAATAGATGGAAAAACAATGGCAGAGATTAGACAAGAATATAAAATGGTAAAAACAATTATTTGGAAGAAACCAAATGATTAGAAGGCCTATTTTGCATCGGGTGGAATCCGATTACACGGCAGTGCCAACCCAAGCAAACGAATGCCAAAGCCCGGAAACGGCCGACGACGTGTCTTCGGTGTGGCACCGGTTGGCATCGGTTGGCGCTGATTTGTAACGCCATTCGCCGTTTTCGGGAGGGGTTCGGAAAGCCTTTCTTTGCGTCATCAACCAAATTCGAATCGTTATGACCAAGGAAATCTTTCTGAGCGGCATGACCGCCGACCAGCTCTCGGAGATGATTCGCGAATCGCTGCGCGACGAGTTGCGGCAGCTCCACCCCGAACCCTCCGCCGAGACACC
>OKUV01000579.1_pt1 | contig 14444 bp, 10 predicted proteins | sample 1606661 | NCBI WGS metagenome assembly OKUV01 (sample SAMEA3882521, study PRJEB24775) | human gut metagenome | biome: human-associated habitat; feature: intestine environment; material: feces | place: Netherlands | collected 2009/2010
GCAGCAGTGCGCCGGCGCGGCCGTAGCCTGTCATGCTCAAAACCATATCCTACACCTCATACCTTCGGATTCCTGTGCCAGATGCACAAACACATATATTGTATATTGTACTATTTTTACAGCCAAGATGCAAGAAAATCCGAATAAAAAACTGCACGTCCGCAGAGTTTTCACGCTTTACGGGTGTGCAGTTTTCATTGCTATGTACAAACAGGATTATTCGTCGTCGTCCTCGTCCATGATGCGACCGATGCCCTTGCGGTAGAACGGCTCACTGCCGCGCATGCCCTGCTGGCCCAGCGGAGAGATGGACGTGGTGATATTCAGGTCGATCTTCTTCTCTCGGCCCATCAGATAGGGGCGGGCTGCCTTGGCAACGGCGGCAAACAACTTGTCATCCTTGGGGCCGTCCAGCACCAGCAGGTAGCTCTTGGCCTCATCGTTGATGATCATGATCTGCAGGTAGGCAGAGCCGACGCCGGGAGCCTGAGCCAGAACTTCGCAGATAGGGTCGGCCAGCTCGTCCGGCAGGACGCTGGGTTCCACGATGGTAACCTTGTCGCCCGGCTTGATCGCATCCTTATGGATCTCGATCGTTGCAGAACCGTACTCCAGATCGTAGCTCATCTCGACTGTCTCACGTGGCAGCTTTCCTTTCTTACGAACCGGGATAAATCCCTTCTTGTTCATATAGGCAAGTGGTGCGCCAAAGATAAATCCTCTCGACTCTGTACCTGCGATCAGATCATAGTCCACTCCATCTAACAGCTTGTTCAGCTCATCAATTGCCAGTGCATACCCTTCCGGGCTTTCCAGTACACTTGTCACATCTCGGAATATAATCCCCTTACTTGGGAAATCCGGAATACTGATGATATAATCCTTTACACTCTTCATTTGCGCTCCTCCTACCTTCACGTATGCTCTATTTTGATGTTTCATAATATACGCTTTTCCGGATTGATACCGGCTCCATCTGAATCGAAACAGTTCCATTGAATTCGTTCTTCTTCATATGATACAGAATATCAATCAGTGCATGGTTTTGTAAACCCTTCAATATTTTATCACATTCTTTGTCTCCAAACCACACTTTTATGTTATCCAATAGCTCTTTTCCACGAAATACCATGCCGTTTATGCGCGTGCCATTGCCATCGACAAACGTGCAACGTGCGTATTGCCCTTCATTTCCAACCATTTTGATCGATCGGATACCCATTTTCACGATACCGAACAATGGTCTTACATTGGCAGTTCCGTATGGTTCCAGCTTTGCAAGCTCCTCATAGAGGGGCAATGTCAGCTGCTTGATGGCACAGGATTCATCCACATACAGCTTCTCGACGAGATCTGCGTCTGTCAGATTGCAATCCCGGTTTAACGCTTCGCGTAACGGTTCGAGTGCTTCGCGCGTAATCGTAAAGCCCGCCGCCATCGGGTGTCCGCCAACCTTCACAAACAACTCTTTATGTTCACAGAGCTTATCAAACATATTATACGTCTCAATCGAACGCCCGGAGCCTTTCAGTCCCTGTCCATTTTCCGCATCGGTAAAAACAAGCGTCGGACGGTAAAATGCTTCCTTCAGCTTGCTCGCGATCAGTCCCGCGATGCTCTCATGAATCCCCGGCATATACAGGACGATAACCTTATCATCCCCGATTTTCTTTTCTTTCACACCATCTTCGGTCGGAATCATGCGAATATCCTTTCGCACCCAGTCCGTTGCCGCCCGCACACCGCGGTCGGTCATCTCCTTCCGCAGTTCGTTGAGCTTCGCCATATCCTGTGCCAGGCTTTCCGCCCGCGCCAGATCATCGGTCAGCAGCAGCTCCACGCCCTCTTTCGCACTTTCCAGTCGTCCGGTCGAGTTCAGACTCGGACCAATCCGGAAGCTCAAATGATGCACCTCGATTGGCTTTCCATCAAGACCTAACGCTTTCTTCAACGCATTGATTCCAAGATTCGTACTGTTCGTAAGTCTCCGCAGTCCACGCTTGACAAAGATCCGGTTCTCATCTGTGAGTGGCATGATATCACACACCGTACCAAGCGCTAAGATATCCATATAGGCATCTTCGTCTTCCCACGAAAGCTCCGTCACCCGGTATAAATGCCGGATGAATTTGTACGCCACACCAGCGCCGCATAAGTCCTTGTAGGGATATGCGCAATCCGGGCGGTGCGGATCGATCACGGCATCCGCGTTCACATACAGATAATTTTTTTCTCCGTTTTCCGTCACCTCGCACGGCACCTCATGATGATCCGTAACGATCACCGTCATTCCAAGTTCTTTCGCCCGGGTGACTGCGGTCTCCGCCGCAATTCCATTGTCACAGGTGATAATCGTATCCACGCCATCGGCGTATGCCGCTTCCACCAGCCGTACATTCATCCCATACCCATCCATGATCCGGTGTGGGATATCATAAGAGACATCTGCCCCTGCCTTTTGCAGCCCTTGATACAGAATATAATTCGATGTGATGCCATCTACATCGTAATCGGAGATAATACGGATTTTCTTTCCTGCCCGAATCTTTTCTTTCATAATCCGGCAGCCCTTGTCCATGTCCTTCATTAACGCTGGATCATGAGTGTATGCAAGATCATCACTCAGATAACACGCAACCGCATCTGGCTCCGTGATCTCCCGGTTCACGATGATATGCGCCAATATCGGGCTGATCGAGAACTGCTCTGCCAGTGCGCGGATATCTGCGGCTGGCTGTTTCACCCGCCATTCTTCTTTTTTGTACTCCGACATATCTGTGTTCCTCTCTTCTTCACTTAAAAATGGGGCTGCCGAAACAGCCCCACCTTATTTTACTTATGCATTTTTCTTGGAGAATTTCTTCTTCATTGTATACCAGAGTGGTCCGGTGATACATACAGATGAATAAGCACCACACACGATACCAAGCATCAATGTGAATGTAAATTCTTTCAGAGAAGTTACGCCCATCACGAACAATACAAATACCATGATAAAGGTTGTCAGGGATGTATAAATTGTTCTTGTAAATGTCTGTCCGATACTCTTGTTGACAAGCTCTTCCAGACTTTCTTTACTATCCTGTGTCCGCATATTCTCACGAATACGGTCGAAGATAATGATTGTCGCGTTGATCGAGTAACCTACGATTGTCAGCATACACGCAATAAATGTATTACCAACGGACAGTGTTCCGATGGAGTATGCCGCAAATACAACCAATACATCATGTACAAGAGCAAGCACCGCACTGACACCAAACTTCACGTCAGAGAACCGGAACGCAATGTACAGAAGCATCAATACAGAAGATACTGCAATCGCTACGATCGCATCTTTCTTCATCTCACCACTGATGGTAGAACTGATACTCTGGTTGTCCACTTCTGTTGCCTTAAACTGTGATTTCAACAGGTCGTCAATCTTTGCACTCTGCTCTTCTGTAAGCTCGGATGTCTTGAAGATAACCTGATTGTTTCCTTCTACTGTCTGAATCTGAATCGTTCCAGCATCAATACCCGCTGTTTCTGCTATCACTGGTGCAACCTCAGACTCTGCACGCTCCAGTGTATATACATCGTCCTCTGCAAAAGTAGCAGTTGTTGATGTACCACCGGTAAACTCCAGACTGTAATTTAATGACTTGCCAATTCTTGAATGGTTTACACCGAGGAACGCAAGTCCTGCAATGATCACGATCAAAGAAGCAACACCACAAATCTTGAAGTTCTTTACATATCCGTGAATCTTTGGCTCCTTTGCCTTACCATACATCTTTGGATTCTGTACGCCAAGCTCTAAGAACGAATTCAAAAGCATCTTTGTCACAAACAATGCGGTAAACATAGAAAGGACAATACCAAGCATCAATGTAACCGCGAATCCCTTGATACTACCAGAGCCAAGGATCATCAAAACAACGGTTGCAATCAAAGTTGTAATATTACCATCCAAAATCGCGGAAAGCGCTTTGGAGAAACCTGCCTTCACTGCCGCACGCACACCGCTGCCTGCAGAGATCTCCTCACGGATACGTGTGAAAATGATGACATTCGCATCCACTGCCATACCGATTGACAGGATAATACCTGCAATACCAGGAAGTGTCAGTGTGATGTGTCGGATGCTCAGAATCAAAAGCATCAATACAACATAACCTGTCAGTGCTAAGCTGGCAATAAATCCTGGGAAACGATACAGTACAATCATCAGGATACATACCAAGCCAAAACCGATCGCACCGGCGATCAAGCTTGTTGATACTGCTTTCTGACCAAGCTTTGCACCAACGATATTATACTGAATCTGCTTCAACTCCAGAGGCAGCGCACCAATCTTAATTGTTGATGCAAGGCTTTCTGCCTCATCATAGCTGGAAATCTTATTGATAACTGCATTACCATCTGTGATTGCACTCTGTACAGTTGGAGCACTTGCAACGGCTCCATCATAGATGATATAGATTGGCTTTCCAATATTGGCTGCAGTTGCAGTTGCAAACTTCTGCGCACCTTCATCTGTAAACTGAAGCTGTACAACATAATCCTTCACTGTACCACTGTCGTCCACACCTGCCTGTGCGTTCTTGATATCAGAACCTGTCAGAACTGCTTCGTATGCATCGTTCGTACCATTGTTCTGATTCTGCTGCCAGATTGTATAGTTCTCGGAATCAAGGAACAGAAGCTGTCCCGGCTGACCGAGTTCATCCAATACGTCATGCGCATCTACCTTCTCTGTGTTCAGAGGAATCTCAACCGTGATACGGTCATTTCCTTCCTGATACACTTCACCTTCTGAACTGTACGCATCGACTCTTCGCTGCAACTTATCCACAGTTGCTTTAATCTCGTCGCTTGTCGGCTTCTCATCCTGAATCTCATAGGTTACGGACAAACCGCCCTGCAGATCCAGTCCCAACGGAACATTCGCAGTTTTACCGGATTCATTCTGTCCTACACCAGCGATTGCCATATAGATACCGCCAGCCAGAAGCAGGAAGAAAATAATCAGATTGATGACTGCTTTTCTTTTTGTTTTCTTCATCTTTTTGTCTCTCCTTCATTTATTTTACTCTGCCGCTTCGTCTTCTTCGTCATCCGCCAGAGCTGCTTTCATCATAATGGCACATTCGACACGTTTCCGCTGCAATTCACAACCCACATCGTATGCGTCTAATATATTGCCATGGAACTGATACGAATTCGCTGCACAGCCGCCACTGCAATAAAATCTTGCGAAGCAATCCTTGCATTTGTCCTTGGCATAGACATTGCAAAGCTTGAATTCTTCCACGATATCGTTTCGTTCTACACCATGGAATACATCACCCAGTTTGAACTCATCGTGTCCAACAAACTGATGACACGGATACAGATCTCCAGTTGGTGTCACTGCCAGATACTCCGTACCGGAACCACATCCAGACAGACGCTTGTACACACACGGACCACCATTTAAGTCGAGCTTGTAATGGAAGAATGTCACTGGTTTTCCTTCCTTCTGCCGGCGGATCAGATCAACTGCCAGCTTGTCATACTGCTCGAAAATCGTTGGTAAATCTTCCTCGCGGATCGCATAATCATTCTCATCTGGTGTGACAACCGGCTCAATGGAAATCTCCTTGAATCCAAGCTCGGTCATCAATTCAAAATCCTTCGTAAAGTCCAGATTGTTTCTCGTAAATGTACCGCGCACATAATAGCTCTTATCGCCGCGCTTCTCCACGAACTTCTGGAACTTCGGCACAATAATGTCATAGCTTCCCTTTCCATTTCTGGTTGGCCGCATCATGTCATTAATCTCTTTTCTGCCGTCGAGACTCAATACAACGTTTGAAATCTCTCTGTTGCAGAAATCAATGACTTCATCATTTAACAGCATACCATTTGTCGTCAGGGTGAAACGGAAGTTCTTATTTGCCGCCTTCTCCTTGCTTCGTCCATATGCTACGATTTCCTTCACCACATCAAAGTTCATCAACGGCTCACCGCCGAAGAAATCAACTTCAAGGTTTACACGGTTTCCGGAATTCTCTATCAAAAAGTCAATCGCCTGCTTGCCAACTTCCAGACTCATAAGTTCCCGTTTCTGACCATGATATTCTCCCTCATCTGCGAAACAATACTTGCAGGCAAGGTTACAATCATGTGCAATATGTAAGCAAAGCGCCTTGACTACGGTCTTTCTCTTCTTAAAATCGATAATGACATCCTTGAACACATCTTCCGTGAATAACAGTTCCTTTTCTTCTAACTCGGAAATGTCGGAATACGCATCCTTGATATCTTCCTTACTATAGGTATCTCCATACTTCTCTAAAATTGCCTGTTCAATCTCTTCGAATTTCTTATCCTTGTACATCGCAATCATATCATATACAAGGTCATCCACTACATGTACGGAGCCGCTGCACACATCAAGCACGATATTATACCCATTGTTCTTGTACTGGTGTACCACTTTCTTAGTCACTCCTATTTCTCTTATTCATTAAGGAAAGGGGACATCGCAGGATATCCCCTTTTCTTGTGCGAAGTGTATGTATTACACTTTCTTTATCTGTAATTAGTTGTTCTCGCAGCTCTGGTTACCAACTGTACAGCTTGTCTTACATGCTGACTGGCAAGATGTCTGGCATTCGCCGCAACCACCCTTAACTACAGTGCTCTTCATTGTCTTTTCTGTCAAAGTTTTGATTCTCTTCATCTTTATCGCCTCCTACTAGCATTATTAATGGATATTTTATCACATGTCCTGTCATTTGTCATCATTATTTTTTTACATTCTACTTGTAAATACGCATTTCTGCCATGTTTTATGACAGAAATGCACCGATTGCCCCTCCACCGAGGCAGATCAATGTATTAAGCAACCCGGATTGTATGATTCCCTGTGCATTTCCACGCACGATCAAAGATAACACAAGCAGGAGCACCGCATAGAACAATCCGAGCAACACGCCCCACAACAACCGCTTTACTTCCATGCATTTACCGATGAAGAATCCGCCGATGGCACTCGACAGCAGATAGATAAACACAACACCCAGTTCTACGACATTCTCACTCAATCCCAGCTTATACAATGCAAATGCCAGAATTAAAAGCAAAAGCCCGGTCACAATGTACGCTGCAACCAGTGCCTTTAAAACACAAAACGCAACCCGTTTTTCCATATAGACTCCCATTCGTCCGGTGTGGCAGACCGCCATACCCACTTGCTTTGGTTATATATATGAAAAATGAGTTGCGTTTATTACTTTCTATTTCACTTATTTACGCTTTCGCACTGGCTTTTTTCTTTGGTTCCTCCACGAGTTCCCCCGCCTTCTTCAAGGCAAGCTTCGTGATGACCGGTCCGATCAGCTCATAGATTACGACACCACACAACACGATTGTCTGGATCTGTGCGGCATACTGTGGCAGCGATTTACCTGCCGATGTGGCAAGACCAATCGCCACGCCCTCCTGCGGCACAAGCGTCAGACCAAGCCATTTCTGGACAACCTTCGGCGCCTTCGAGATCTTCGCCCCGAACGCTGCCCCCAGCGCTTTACCAATGATACGACCTACGACATAGACCGCTCCAACAACTCCGACAGATACAATGACCGTGACATCCAGCGATGCTCCGGACAAGATGAAGAACATCATGTAAATCGGTGGCGTGATCCGGTCCAGCGGCTCATAGATCTTGTCGCTCTGCTTTGAAATATTCGCAAAGATCGTACTAAGCATCATGCATGCAAGCAATGACGAAAATCCTACCATATCAGAAACGCCCACGCACAGACAGATCATCATGATCGTAATTGCAAGACGGTTGCCCCGACCGGTGTAAAACTTCACCAGCAGTGCCATGATGACACCAAGCACCGCGCCGAATAACAAACCGCCGAATATCTCGACACAAGGGGCAATCAGAAGCTTGCTTACCGGTGCACTTCCGCTTGAGCTGATCACATTGGCTACTGCCATCGAAAGTCCATATGCAATCAATGCCACCGCATCATCAAGTGCCACGACCGGAAGCAGGGTGCTTGTCACAGGGCCTTTTGTTTTATACTGCTTCACGATCATCATCGTAGATGCTGCCGCCGTCGCAGATGCAATCGCGCCAAGCGCCAGTGCAAAGCTGACATTATATCCGAGCAGAAGCAGAATTGTATCTACAACAAGTACTGCTCCCACACCTTCTGTAATTCCTATCACGAGCGGGGTTTTCCCTACTTTCTTCAAAAAGGTTGTTTTAAACTCCGCACCAATCGAAAAAGCAATGCATCCGAGCGCCAGCTCTGTCACCAGGTCCATACTGTCAATCAATTCTTCACTCAAAATCTTCAAACAGTTCGGGCCAATCAGCAATCCGATTACCAGATATCCTGTTACGTTCGGGAGTCGCATCTGTTTGACAATCTTGCCCGCGATCAGTGCTGCAAGCAGCATGATTCCCAAATACGTTAATATATTCAAATCCATGATTACGCACCCAAGCCTTCCACAAATGATACCGGAAGTGCAAACATAATTCCGGTGTTCGGCTTGTCCAGTCCGATCACATCGTTGATCGTCTTGCGTGCCTTCTTCATTTCTTCATCATCTACGACAAAGAACATCATCTTTACCACTTCATGATCGTCATCATCCGCAAGGATGGAACGAAGCATTCCAAAGATCGGAAGGTCATCCATCTTCTCGACAACACTCGCCATACCGGTACCATCAACGATCGTACCTCCATGAATCCCTTCTTCTACCAGTTCCTTACAGATCTCGCTTACCAGATCCTCATGTTTCAAAATAACAACCAGCAAATTCATGTTACTCATTTTTCTGTCCTCCATATTATTCTCGTATCGAACAAGATATATTTTATTCCAAAGATGTATGTAGATATGATTCTACACAGACACGCTCTCGCTCGGTTCAGCACGCAATGGTACTAAACTCACTACGTTCGTTAAGTGCCAGCGTGCTTCAACGGTCTGTCTTAGAATCATATCTACATACATCTTCCATCTACATAGTAGTCTTGTTCGACACTATATTAACTCCTTCAGACGGTCGATGCGTCCGAATTCATATACTTTCTTAGCGTATTGTTTCGTGGTGTCGTTCGGCTCGATCAGATCGATCACCATAACCGGATACATGCCGGCACGCCCCGCCGATACGATTCCGTTGATGGAATCCTCCACGGCGATTGCCTCCTCCGGTCTTACATCCAGCATCTCACACGCTTTCAGGTAAATATCCGGTGCAGGCTTACCATGTGCAACCGTATCTCCGAACACCAGCTCATCAAAATACCGGTCAATATGATGCGCCTTCAGATATCCCGTGGCACGTTCACGCACCGTAGAAGTTGCAAGTCCAACCTTAACACCTTTTTCTTTCAGATATTTTAATGTATCTGCGACGCCCGGCTTTAGTTCCACACCGTGTGCCCGGATATGCGCGTCCAGCTTGTTCACGACCGCTTCCCGAAAATCAAAATAATCAATTCCCATACCGACGACATCTTCAAAGCTCTTCTTGTTTGTGTACTTCGTGCCACCCGCGATACGCTCGCAGGCAACGACCATCACATCATCCGGGATTCCCAGCTTCTTGCCTTCCTCTAACTGAAATCTCCTGTATAATTTTTCCGTGTCCGTAATGACACCATCCATATCAAATACAACTGCCCGAAACATCTTCTTTATTCCTCCACGCGGACAACGATTGCAGAATAATTATCCGTCTTTGTCATGTCTGCCCGCTTCAGCACGTATTTTCCCATTGCATCTAACCAAGCCTGTGCAGAGGACGCTTCCTTGTATGTGGCAAGCATCTCTTCCTCATAGACATACTCCCAGAAACCATCCGTCATCAACACAAACGCCTGTGTCTCTCCGCGCTCCACAACCGCACTTATATCATACGTTTTCGTCCCCCACTGTGCGCCCATCGCACGCAGCAGCTTGTTCCGATCCTCGTGCGTACGGATCTCGGATTCCCTGATCTCTCCGGTATCGCATAGAATCTGTACTAAGCTATGGTCACGCGTTCTCTGATATTTTGTTCCATTCTCGTAAATCCGATACAACCGGCTGTCCCCGATATGCGCCCACTGTATCAGGTCCGGTGTGATTACAAGCACAACTGCCGTTGTCTTCATGGAGTTGCACAGATCCCGCCGCACCTGTTCTTCCAGTAATTCTTTTTGTGCCTGTTCCAATGCATCCTTGAAAAATCCGGCATAGTAGCCCTGTTTTTCAAATCCCTTTGCTATGCTTTCTGCGACCAGCTCCGATGCTATTTCCCCGCAGGCATGCCCGCCAAGTCCATCACACAAGATCAGGCAGAGCTGTTCTTCGTATGTTGCTTTCCGTATGTAATCCTCGTTGTGATCTCTTCCCCCTTGCTTTGTCAGCATCGCAACGTCTACCATGCGCCAACCTCCTACCAATTTTCCCTGTTACCGTTTTCGCTTTTCTGATTATAATATGCCCAGCGGTAGTTTGCAAGCAAAACAGGAGCATGTTTCCATGCTCCTGCCTGTGTAACCTGGTTTTATCTCCGGTTAATTATTCTTTTTCTTCTTTGCTGCCAGAATAATTGCAATTCCACCGCCAAGCACTGCAAGAACGCCAACACCAATCAATACATACAGAAGTACATGACTCTTCTCTCCATATGTAAAGCTGATCGTCTGTTCTGCTTCATTTCCGGCATCATCATGTGCCTTCATTGTAAGCTTATAGTCGCCCTTTTCCGTAACTGTAATCGCTGCAGCATTGTCCTTGATCTCAACTGGAGAACCATTGAGCGTTACCTCATCCAGAGTATCCTCATCCAACTGAAGGGATACGTTGATGTCGTACTGCTCGTTCTTGATCTCTCCATCTTCTACACCCGTTACAATAAAGGTTGGTGCCTTTGTATCCAGATTGAAGTTTACTGTTTTCTCAGTTGCATTTCCAAGTTCATCTTCGGCTGTAATCTTCATCTCATATGCGCCGTCCTCGACTTCGGATGTTCCGTCATACTCGCTACCATTCAAGTACATATGTGCATCGCAGACAGTCAGGTCATAGATAATGTCGTTCAGATCGTAATCCCATGCAAAGGATGTCAGAGTTCCTTCATATGCGCTCATGACCTTTGGATCAATCACTGGTTTTGTCTTATCAATCGTGAAGGAAACCTCCTGTGTATCCTCATTACCTGCGGCATCCTTACAGTTTATCTGAATCTTATAAATACCATCCTCTGTAAATGTGTTTCGGATCAGCGTCGTTGCTGCTGTCGGATTATATCCGGTAATCTGCAGATCCTCTGTTTTTTCCTTATAAGATGTTGGATCAAGATATGTTCTTGTTGCCTGAATCGTTACAGACTTTGTCAGATAGAAGTCCTCCTCGATCTGTGCCTGGAACTCTACCTGCTTTGTTGTCTTGTCGTTATTTGACACGCCACTCAGCGTAATGATTGGCTTGCCTGTATCAATTCTTACCGTATAGCTGGTTGCCTCTGCGGTATGTCCAGCACGGTCTTTACCGGTAAATGTTACCTGATACTCACCTGTCTCACTAAGTGTCTCTGTCATCGTTGTCACACGTGCAGTTGGCTTGAAGTCGATGGTCTTGTAAGCGGCTTCTGCCACACTGTCGTTTGCTTTTCTTGTGATCGTGATCGTACCAGATGCATCCCACCAGAATGCCTCTGTCATACTAAATGTCAGGGTTGTTCCTGCGTTCAGTGTCGAACCGGAAGCAGTTCCTGTAATCTGCAGTTCTGGTGCTGTCTTATCAACACGGAACTGTACATTTCTTTCTGCACTTCGGTTTCCTGCCTTGTCCCCAGAATATACCTTTACCTGATAATCAGCCTCATCTGTATAGCCAAATACCCGGTTATCTGTCTTCAATACATCCGCGGTTACCGGAAGCTGATCCGGTACTGTCTTAATCAACTGGTAATTGAAATCATGTACGTCTTCGTTTGCGTCGCTTACAGAGAAAGCAACCGTTGCATCGGAAGTCAGATCAACAACGCCCATATTCTCAGAGTAAACCATACCTCCATTGATCACTGCAGCAATATTCGGTGCCTCTGTATCCTTGATAAATACAACCTGCTTTTCAACCGCATTGTTGCCTGCATTATCCTGTGCATTGATCTTGATTACATGTGCACCAATACCGGTTGAAACATAGCTTGCCCGGTACTTGTTAGATGTACCGATTCGCTGCCATGTTACATTTACCATGTTGTTATTATCTGTTACTCTTACTCCGGAAGCTGAGATATTCTCATCCTCATAAGTAAGCTCTACCGTTACATTAGAACGATAGAAGTAATCGCAAACAGTTCCATCGAAGTTCTTTCCTGGCTGCTTGCCAGCAGTTGTACCCCCGGAAATCTTTGCTGTGACAACCGGGATTGTGTTATCCACGCGGAACTTCATCGTCTTGGAATCAATGTTTCCTGCCTTGTCCGACACATTGACTGTCACTGTATAGTCGCCGTCTGCAGCTTTCTTGCCAATCAGGTTATTCAATGTAAAGCTGTTTTCCTGGCTGACATTCACCAGTTCCTTTGCTCCACTCAGATTTGTTGTCACATCGGTGTCTGGTCCTTTGACTGTAACTGTCGCCTGATTGATTGTCAGGTTATCCGATACCGTTGTCTTGATCAGTACCTCGCCATCCAATGGCTGTGTAATGTTTGTCTTTCCATTGACTGTCAATTCAGCCTTCGGTTTTGTCTTATCCACTTTGATCTTATACAGATTTTTTGGAAGCAGATTCTCACTTGCATCCTGTGCATTAAATGTTAACGATGTTCCTGTAACACCTGTTGACTGCGGAATTATAACGGTCCCTTGGGCTGGCTCATATGATGTTGTGTTTACCGCAATTTCTGTGTTCTTTTCATCCTTTACGCTTCCTGTCAGAGAATAACTTGCATGTACAAGTGGCGATTCCACGCCATTATCACCAGAAGTAATCGTATAATTGATTGTATATTCCTTATACCATGTGCTATCGTTTGCCTCATTGACCGATACAGTTGGATTGGTTCGGTCATATAAGATTGTACCAAGTGTATTTGATGTATCCTGTGGGTAACGAATCGTCTGTACCTTTCCATCTGTCACATTCAGATACATGCTATTCAGCTGTGCATTTATTTTCGTATTCGCAGGCAGATCAAATTTCACCGTTGTGCTGTAACGATGACTGACTGGATCTTGTTGATTTGCAAAGTCAGCATCATCCTTTGTCTGGTCAATCGTACCACCTGCAATCAGTTCAAACTTCCGAATGGCATATGCAGAGCTTGCAGTTACTTCCAACTGGTATTTTTCATTAGTATGTTTCCCTGCCAGAACGTCGTCTGTTACATCATTTCCAGCCGCATCTGTAATCACACATTTATCTACGCGCAAAGCATCATCAATCTTTTTTACGCCACGAAGTACCAGAGAATCTGATACATTCCCGGCTACATCCGATGCTGTAACCGCAACAGAATACGAAGAAGTCACCTCTAACTTATCCGACGGAATATCATATACATATGTATTTCCCGTAGTATGCGTAAACTTGTCCGTTGGTGTTACACATACTTCCTGTACACCACTTTCTCCAGTTGCATCTGCAACAGTAACCACATACCGGTAAATCGTATTTAGTTCTGTCACGATACTATCTAAATCTCCAGCTGCAGAACCAACCTCTACCCATGTTGTTCCGTTATCTATACTTTTTTCAAGTTTTGGATTACTGATCACTGGTGCTTTTGCGTCGTATGAAATATTCTTAATCTGCTTTGTGCCGGTAATCGTAATCTCCGAATCACCAGCATATGCCTTTACCTCTAATGCATTTAACAGCTCTGAAACTTCCAAATCTGTTGGAATTGAAATATTCGCTGTAACTGTGTATACACGTGTTGTACTAGGTTCCGAACATACGACCTCGTCTGCATTAAATTCTTTCGTACCATCAGAAAGTTTAACATTTGTAATTTTCTTATTTGAATCTAATGTTACCTTAATCTGCTTCTTTGCAGCCAAGTGTGAAAGTATCTTGCCCTCTGTTAAACCATCCCAGCTATCATCATCTACAAATGTAACACCGGTTACCTTTGTTCCCTCTGTCGCCTGCTGGATCTTGATTGGACACTTATAATCTTTAGAATTTCCCTTGTTGTCAACTGCAGTTACAGTTACAACATCTCCGGTTGCCTGCTCCTTTGTAAGTTCGATTGTATATACATTTGAACCAGAAGCTGGAGATGTCACGGTCAAAGATGTACCATTTAATGTAGCTGTTACATTCTTAATTCCAGATGTATCTTCGCCATCCTTTGTTGGATCTTCAACGGTAACTGCATACTCGTATTTGTCACTCACACCATAATAAACACTATTTTCATCTATAAACTTATTC
>OKUV01000582.1_pt1 | contig 14373 bp, 9 predicted proteins | sample 1606661 | NCBI WGS metagenome assembly OKUV01 (sample SAMEA3882521, study PRJEB24775) | human gut metagenome | biome: human-associated habitat; feature: intestine environment; material: feces | place: Netherlands | collected 2009/2010
CCACATCCGCCATAACCTGCCGGATGAAGGGGCTGTTGCGATTAGCTTCCGCATCCACAACCTGCCCATTTACAATACCTCGTTCAGCAAGCGCTTCCCGGATGGCGATGGGGTCAATATTGTCAAAGTTGTCCTGTTCCTGCTCGGTGTAGAAGTTATCGGATTGAATGAGCTGCGCAATGCGCCGCTGCACCTTCGCCCATGACAGCGTGACCGGCTCGGAATTGCCCACGGAGATTTGCAGCGGTTTAGAGGTATCCTTCAAGCCGTACTCCCGCGCCAGCCATGCGGCGGCTTCCCGTTCACGCCCGTGCTGTGCCATATACCGAACAACCGCCTGCTTGCTTTCAATTTTTCCGTTCCAGCTCTGCAAGGCAGCGTCGATGTCCTCCTGCGTCACCTTGTAGGGCGAGGGCGTTATCGTGGTCGCCAGCGTGGGATACAGCTCGTCCAAAAGCTCCTGATGGAGCCGGTTATGGAAGGAGGGCATATCGAAATAGAGGCGCGTGAGCTGTAAATCCTCAGACGCCATGACGATGCGCCGGATTGCCGCCGCGCCCTCCAGATAGGCGTTTTGACGGTCGGAGTTGCGGCAGGCGTTGAGAAACGCTTCATCCTTGGAAAGCGCGTTGCCCACGCTCAGGCGGTATCTCTCGAACAGCTCCTGCCCCGTGGGCTGAGCCTGCTCTGCGGCGGGGTCGCGGAACACCCTTGTACCGTCCGCGCCGAACTCCGCTTCCTGCGCGTCGATGGCGGCCTCCGCTTCATGGTCGATAGAGCGCAGCGTGTAAATGTGGCGCTCACCTCTAAAGTCCGGTGCTTCGGCAATCGTCACATCATACTTATCGCGCAATTTCTCCACATACATCTCTAAATTGTGCGACGGTACACCGCACATCTCCACACGGCCAGCACCGGGGATATTGCGGGTGGTCAGGTTCATATTCAGCAACCCCGCCGCCTGTTTTGCGTCCTCACCGTACAACTCAAAGAAATCGCCCACCTGAAACAGCACGATGTCGTCCGGGTGGGCTTCCTTTACGGCATTGTAGTCATTCCATGCTGCGCTTCGCTCTGCGGTCTGCCGCTGAAGCTGCTCAAAGCGCGCCTTTTCCTCCGGGGTCAGGAAACGGTCTTTGCGGATCAGCTCAGAGATACGCTTGGCGACGTTCGCCCAGTTCAGTTGAATTTCCGGGCAGTCCTGCTTTTTCAGCACGACGCCCTTGCCGCTGTGATCCTCACCGCTGTGGGACGCGCCGGATACCGCATGGGAGCTTCCCCCAATGCCGTATTCGTCTTTCAGGAAGTCCGCCTGCTCCCTGGGGCTGTGTTTCTCTTTGAAATAGGCGTAGATGCGCCCCTTGCTCCCTTCAATATTGCTGCCACGGGTCAGGGTCGCGGCGATCTCGTCCTCCGTAATAAACCGCTGCACGGCGGGAATCTCCGCCATTTCGGTGCGGTATTCCCTGCGGGGCAGGGACAGCTCCCGCAAACCCTGCTCGATTTTGTCCGGCTTGTGGTAGTGAAAGCGCAGCAGGCTTCTGTCCTCCCGGCAGTCGGATCGGAGCTGTGCAAAATCGTCCATGAGGACTTCACGGAACGCAGGGTCTCTCAGCTGCCCGGCAAGCCGCGCCGTTTCCTCCGGGAAACCGCCGCCCCGCATATCCGACAGGCAGGAAAGATAGCCCTGCGCCCGCGCCTTTTCACTTAAATCCTGCCGGAGATACCATACGGCCTGCGCCAGCTCCGCGCGCTCATGCCCCGGCGCTTCCGCAAGCTCTACGTTGGTTGCGTATTCGCCCTGCTCCAAAAGCTCGGAAATGCGCGCTGCCGCCTCCTGCCAGCTTACGACCTTTGCGGAGGTCAGGTATCTTGCCGCGTCCCCATTGGCGATGTGAATGCCGTCCTCGGCGTACCAGGCGGAATATCTGCCGTTCTCGGTGACGACGCCGTTGCCGCCGTGGAAGCTGCTTTGAAGAAACGCCGCGATTTCTTCCACGCTCTTGCCCTTGGAGAACTCCGTGGCGATCTTCATGCGGGTATAGTCGGCGTTGCCCTCCATGCGCAGAATGTGGTCGATATCCGCCTGCGGGATGGACATGGAAAAAGCGGAGGGCGTGTAGCTCTCCGCTTCTGCGATATATGCGATTTGCTCGTCCTCCGTGGGGAACAGGCTCAGTTGGTATGCCTGCGGTATCGGAGGCTGCGCCGGTTCCGCTTCCGGCGCGTCATTGGTCAGTTGTACACCAGCTCGCTGAGGATGATCTCCTCCGCCTGCGCTTTCAGGCTGTTCATCAGCCCCACCCATTTCATCTGGTCGCGGGCTTTCAGCTCCTCCGTCACGCCCGCTGACTTCATCAGCTCCGGCATCATCTGCTCCAGCCTCCGATTCGCCGTCTCGTCGATCTCCCGCAGGTGCGGGAACAGCTTCTCCGACAGCACCAGACGGCTGTACAGCCCCGGTCTGTGCTCCTGAAGGTAGCTCCTGCGCAGTCTCCCGTACTTGCCCAGGGGTCTCGCGTCCTCCGGCGTCTCGCTCAGCGTCAGGTCGGGAATCAGGTAGTCCCCGTTCTTGGTGTAGGTCAGCTCTGTCATGGCTATGGCTCCTTTCCGCGAGTTTCTCGCGCTCGTAATTCTTGATGGTGACTTCGATCTGCCGCAGCACCCCTCCGTTGATCCTGCTCACCGCCGTGCCCAGCTCTGCGGCGGCTTCCGGGGTGTTGAAATCGAAGATGCTCAGGAAATCCTCATGCTCGAAGCGGTCGTCCGCTTCAAGCCCGCAGCGGGACATGAGCGAGTAGGCGATGCTGACGGCGGCGGCGCTTTGGAAGGCCGCTCCTACGTTGAACTCATCATACCCGTAAAGAAAGGAATCGTCAACGATGGCGAGGATATCCCGCTTATAGTCCCGCCAGTATTCCTCCGCAAGCTGAGACGCGATGCGCTCAAGCTGGTCAGGGAACCCTCCTTTTCCGTCCACACCGTAGCGGCTTTCCAGCATGGCGCTTACCGCGTCCGCGTGTTCCTCCCGGTATTCCCACAGGTAGCGGCTCTTGGGAAATTCTCTGCCGCCCGTGTCCGACACGTCGAACACATACCGAAGCCTCGGCCTTTCGCCGCTGCTGTCGATGAGGGCGATGCCCTTGGAGCCCCTGCGGACATACCGGCCCATCTTTTCGTTCCAGAAGTCGTACTCCGCGCAGGCGGTGGCGTCCGGACGCTGGGCGTGGATCATGACCTGCTCGGCGTAGGGGTATTTGTACAGCCTTGCGGCGGTGGTGAGAAAGCCCGTCCAGCCCCGGTAGCTGCCGGTGATCTGCCGCTGCGTCTCGTCCGCCATCTGCATATACGTTTGCAGCTTGCTCGGCATATTGCTCCTCCTTCATGGCATAAATTTAGAGCGCCCGGAACGGACGCTCTATGTAAGGGGCGGTATTCGGTTTTCAGTCGGGGACTATACCGCAGTCAGTCCCTCCGTGATTTGTTTGAAAAAGTCTGCGCTCCAGATATTCAGCACGGAGGAATCGTGAATGAACGGCTCCACATCCTGCCTTGCCTGTGCGTAATCGATACTGTCGAAGCGTTCCGCCAGCATCGCTTTGATTTTCGGCAAGGAACAGTCCGCATCGGCGGAAATGAACCCGGAATCAATCAATCGTGCCCGAAGGTGTTTTTGATTGACCGCCGCACCCCTTGAAAGATAGAATACATAGTCGTACAGATCCCTGCCCTTGATGCGGCTCTGCCACGCACGGCAGATGACAGCATGGATTTTTCCTGCGAACAGGGAGGGCATATCGTACAGCCGCACCTCATACGGCACGGGCAGCAGCCGATATTTGTGCTCGAATGAGGCGAAGGCGGGCGGGTTAACGTCCACCTCGAACTTAATCTTGACCGCTTCATTCTTCGCCACGCTTCCCGCCACCTTTTCATCCGCGTAGAATAGCAGGAGATGTTCCTTCGTGTTCCCCTTCAGGAAGGCGGAGCGGACGGTGCTTTCTTTTGTCTTTTCCTTTTCCTGAATCTCCACATTCAGCCCAAAGGCTTTTACTTCCTTCTCCAGCACGGGAAAGTAGGCGGTCAGGTCAAAGTCCAAATCCTCCGCTTCCAGCGAAAAATCCAGATCCTCGGAAAAGCGGTCGAGACCGTAGAAGATTCGCAGGGCGGTTCCGCCGTAGAACGCCGCTTTTTTGAAGAAGCCCGCACGGAACAAGCCGCAGAGCACAATTTCCTGCATGATCTCCTTCATAGCGTTCTTTCTGTCGTAGATATTCTCTACATGGTAGCTTTTCAGCATCTGTTCAATGGCGCTGTTCATGTCAAAGCCTCCTTAAAAGCGAGCAGAGCTTCTTTACGTTCGTGGAATGATACGCTCCGCTGTATTCGCAAACCTTATTTCCGTCCAGCTTCCCAATCTCCGATTCCTCAATCCGCAAATCCTCCGTCAGCAGCCGGAAAAGCTCCTGTGTGTTCGGCACGGGCGGCATAGTATAGAGCTGGTCGCACAGAGCCTTTTCCGGCTCTGCGATCCGGTAGAAATAATCGCCCTCCTGCACGAGCCGAATCCCCAGCGGAAACGCCTCGGACGGCACATCCCGATAGGTGAAGGTTCCGAAGGGCGTTTCGTACTTCTTTTTCTTTTTCTTTTCAAAGGTAGCGCAGGTAACGGCATATACCGCTTCGGGAATCAGCCCGTAGCGGCTGAGGGCATATTCAAAGGAAATGTATGAAGGCCCGTAAATACTGCCCGCAAGCAGGTACGCAGGAGCGTTCCGGTCAGTTTCATATAGCCCCCTTGTAATGGGAAAGCACTCGCCTCGCTCCGCCATACGCGCCAACTTTGACTTCGGAGAACCGTATCCCTTCAATTCTTCCAGTAGCATCGCTGTTGTCTTTATCATATTTTCACCTCGCAGTCTTATTATACGCAACTATCCGGTGAAAATCAAGCGTTTTCAGAAAAATAGTGCGAAAACTCCCTGCTCATTCTGTGCGTTTTCCGGGGATGTTACGCACTCGAACGGACTTTTTTGTAAAGAGAAGGGCAAACCGCATCTATTGAACATTTTTGCGGATACACGCATTTTGTCCAACAATGCGGCAGTGCAGACAAGCGAAGCATCACCATCTATTTCCCAAAATCAATATTTTTTCGATTTTGGGAAATAGAGCCGAAGAAGCAAAGCGGGAGCGACCCGAAAGCCGCTCCCGCCGCATCCGCCTTATTCGTCCGTGTCGAAGTCCGGCACCAGCTCCAGCTCCGCGAAGTCCTCGTCGGTGATTTCGCCGAGCTTTTGCAGGGCGCTGTCGGTCAGCTCCCGCAGCTCGGCTTCGTCCTCGTCCAGGTATCCGCGCATTTCGGTGAGGGCGGCAATCAGCCCGCTGCGGCTGTCGCTTTGGTAGATGCACATGAGGTTCATTTCATCGTTGGTAAAATTCATCATAGCAGCTCTCTTTCCGCGCGCTTTGAACGCGCTGTCTTTTTCGGCTCGTTGACGGGAGGACAGAGCTTTGCCAGCACGGAGGGCTTCTTCTCCTGCCGTGCCGCCTGCGCCTGTTCCCGGCGCGCCGCCTGCGCCAGCTCCATGAGGGAGACGGGCTTGCCGGACTTTGCCTGTTCCTCCAGCTCTGCCACGGTCTGCTTCGGCCCGTTGTTGATAACGCCGTCGATCATGCCGTAGTCGTCCTCCATGGCCATCTCCGCGTTTTTGAGATAGTTTTCCGGCTTTAGGAAGTCGGGCAGCGCCTTGAAGCCCCGGGAATCAACGTAATGACAGGATACCACGCCGTTCTGCTTCAGCGCCACGATGTCGCTGACGGACAGGCTGTGACCGCGAAAATCCTCCGGGCGGCGGATGTTGAAGGTCTCATACAGCGCGTCCAACCTGTCCTGCGTATCGCCCCTGCGGTCGAGGCCGCCCGCGTAGACGGCGGTGTAATTTTCCTTTTCAATGGAAAGCCCCTTTTGTGCCAGATACTCGGCGTTCATAAAGCGGAGCTGCGCCGTATTATCATTATCCCGAAGCTGATAGATGGCAAAGCTGTCGGCGGGGTTACTGAGGAACGCCTTTTCATAGTCCGGCGGTGTAAGGCGGTCTTTGACCGTCTCCCATTCGGAGGCTTCCACGCCGAAGATGCCATCAAAGCTGCGGACTTCCTCCGCATCGAAGGCCATGGCCTCGGTGTTGTCCGTGTGAAGCATATACACGCTTACGTCCCGTTCCATGAGCTCCAGCGCACGCTCCTTTGTCAGCGGCAGCATATTGGAATCGGTGTAGCCGTAGGCGTTCATGCTCTCAACAGAAATCGCAGGATCGGGGACGCAGCCGTTGTCCGGCGCTGTGACCGGCTCCGGCTCCTGCACGGCGATCTCCTGCACAGGCTGGGCGGCAAGGCTCTCCGTCTCCTTGTCCAGCCCGCGCTCCTTGCAGATTTCCGCATAATGCCGGTCGATATCCGTAATCAGGGAAGAAGATGTTCTGTTGATGGTCTCCAGCGATGCGCGAAGCTCGGTCAGCTCCCTGTCCTTTGCCCAGGTCGCCAGATACCCGAAGCTGTTTTCGCCTGTCTCAATGCCGTAATAGGCGCAGACGGCGAAGGAGATGCTCTCCGCCTGAATCTCCTCGGCGGCGCGGGAGAGCTTTGCCTTTTCCGGGTACTGTGCGTGCAAAAACTCCTTCACGGTCTGCTCGCCGCCCGTGAAGTTCAGCCCGTCCTCGCCCAGATACAAAAAGCCCTGCTCCGGCAGCTTATCCCGGTCGATGCGCCCGTTGGAGAACAGCGCGGGCTTGCCGAACAGCTCAATCTCCTGATATTTTTCTCCGATTTCGTCCTTATTGTGGAGCTTGGAGTGTGCGATCTCATGGACGGCGGCGCAGACCGTCTGTACCTCGCTCATGCCTTCGCGGACAGCGATGCGCTGTTTGTCCACGGAGAAGTAACCGTCCATATTCTCCGCCAGCTTCTCAAAGAAGATGGGGACGGGCGCGCTGCGGCGCAGAGCTTCCATAAACATCTCGTAATTCTGCACGTCCCCCGTAAGGTTCGCCGCCAGCTCCGGCAGGGGCTTGCCCGCGGTCTGCTGCACGTCGAACACCACCACGGGCTTGTACATGGGGATCTGCACCGTCTTTTCCTCCGTGATAATATCGCCGTTCTCGTCCCGCAGGGGGAGCTTGGTGTCGGGGTCTAACTTCTGCTGCTCGATTTTCTTCTTGAAGGGCGTGGGGGCGATGATCTTAATGCCCTTTTCGCCCTTTTTGACGTTTCTTCCGAACTGATCGCGCCATTTGTTGAAGCCGGCCACATGGGTGGCGTCGGGGCGCTGCATATAGATGAGCATGGTGTTGTTGACGCTGTAGCGGTGAAAGCGGCTCATGGTGGCAAGGTACTGCCTGTATTTGTCGCTCTCAAACAGCTCCTTTATGCCCGTCTCAATGCTGTCGGTGATGTCCTTGAGCCGTTCCTTGTTGGTCTGTTTTTCAGCCATTTCGTGCATACCTCCTTTGATTCATGGTAAAAACAGCGGCTCCCGCAGGGGAACGAAACGCCCGTGCGGGAGCCTGTGAGTGTCACTTGGTGAAGTCCAGCTTATAGGAGGAACGCGCGCCGTCGTCCTCCAGTACGATGAATGCGTCGTAGGTCTTGCCGGTTTTCTCGGAATAGATACCGCTGGCGTAGGCGCGTCCCTGCGTCAGGAGCGAGGAAGCCATCTTCTTCGTCAGGCTGATCTTCTTGGCGGCAAGGAAGCGGTTGTCCCGCCACAGCCCGAACTTGCAGCTCCGTCTCTCGCAGAAATAGCCGTTTTTGCTCTCCGTGACCTCTGCGCCGCAGCGGGGGCATTTGCCCACAACGGGTCTGCCGGAGGGGAACAGCACCTCCGCGCCGTCCACAGGCGCAGCGTCCCGAACCAGCGCTGCGACCATATCGCGGATGCCGGCGAGGAACTCGTCCGCGCCCAGCTCGCCGCACTCGATCTCCTTGAGGCGGTGCTCCCATTCGGCGGTGAGCAGCGGGGACTGGAGCTGTTCGGGCAGCACGGTAATAAGGGAAACGCCCGCTTCGGTGGGAACGAGGCGTACAGATTTTTTCGCCTTTCTGCGCTCCGCAAAGCCCGTGGCCACCAGCTTTTCAATGACAGCCGCCCTTGTTGCGGGAGTTCCCAGCCCGCGCCGCTCCGCAGTTTCCGGCATATCCTCCTTGCCCGCCGTCTCCATGGCGGAGAGCAGCGTATCTTCGGTGAAGTGCTTTGGCGGGGTCGTTTTTCCCTCACTGACCTCGCAGGAGGAAACGGGAAGAGACTGTCCCTCGGAAAGCTCCGGGAGGGTGTTGTCCTGCTTGCCCTTTTCCGTGTATGCCCTCCAACCCATATGAAGGATTGTTTTCCCTTTGGCGGCAAAGGCATTTCCGCCGCAGTCCAGCCTTGCCTCGGTCTCCAGATAGACGAAGGGCGCGCTGACTGCCATAAGCACCTGACGGGAAACAAGGCGCAGCAGCTCCCGTTCGCCTGCGGGCAGCGCCTCCAAGTCCGTTTCACCCGCTGCCATCGTGGGAACGACGGCGTGGTGGTCGCTGACCTTTTTGCTGCTGCACACCTGCCCCGAACAGACGGCTGCGGGCGGCTCCGTGCCGCAGACGCCAGCGCAGCACAGCGCCAGCGCGTTTACGCCGCCCTCCATATCGTCGGTGAGATAGCGGCTGTCGGTGCGGGGGTAGGTGCAGAGCTTCTTTTCGTAGAGACTTTGCAGATAATCCAGCGTCTGCTGCGCCGTGTACCCAAGCAAGCGGTTCGCATCCCGCTGGAGGGTGGTCAGGTCGTAGAGCGCCGGGGCTTTCTCCGTCTTTTCCGTCTGCACGACGGAGGTAACAGCGGCGGCTTTACTGTTGCAGTCCCCGGCAAGCCGCTCCGCCTCAGCCTGCTCCTTCATGCGCCCGCCTGCGGCGGAGAAGCCGTCAAAGTCCAGATGGACGGTGTAGAAGCTCTCCGGCTGAAAGGCATTGATCTCCGCTTCCCGCTGCACCAGCAGCGCAAGCGTGGGCGATACCACGCGCCCCACGTTCAGGGTGCGGTGGTACATCACGGAAAACAGGCGGGTGGCGTTGATGCCCACCAGCCAGTCCGCCTTGCTGCGGCAGAGGGCGGAGGCGTAGAGGTTGTCGTACTCCGCGCCGTCGCGGAGATTGTCAAAGCCCTGAAGAATCGCTGCATCCTCCATGGAGGAGATCCAGAGCCGCTTTACGCGCTTGCGGCAGTTGTTGAGATTATACGCCGTGCGGAAGATCAGCTCGCCCTCGCGCCCGGCGTCGCAGGCGTTGACGACCTCGCAAACGTCCTCTCTGTGCATGAGGGTGCGCAGTGTGTTCATCTGCTTCTGCTTGTCCCGCGCCACGGTGTACTGCCAGCTATCCGGCAGGATGGGCAAGTCCTCCCTTCGCCATTTGCCGTACTTTTCATCGTAGGCGTCCGCATCCGAAAGCTCCGCAAGATGCCCGAAGCACCAGGAGACGAGATAGCCGCCGCCTGAAAGGAAACCGTCCTCGCGCCTACCTGCGCCAAGAACGGCGGCGATGCTCCTTGCCACGGAGGGCTTTTCACACACAACAAGCCGGTAACAGGTCGTATTCATCATTGGTTTTTGTCCTCCTCACTGTCAGCAGTGTTTTCATCTTCAAACTCGTAATCCTCTTCTTCCTCGTCCTCGCCGTAGTCGTAATCGTCCAGATCGTCCGCCCCACGGGTGTCGGCCTTGGGCTTGCGGAGCTTGAACCAGTACAGCGCACCGCCGCCGCCCAGCAGGAGCAGGAGGACGACCACAACAAGCCCCGTGCCGCCGGACTTCTTTTCAGGCGCGGTCTCCGCAGGCTCGGCGGGCTGTGGCGTAATTTCTGCGGCTTGCTCCTTACCCGCGCACTCGCTCATATTGGTTCTGCACACCTTGCAGCCCGTGTTGATTTTGCCCACGGCGCATTTGTCCGTGCAGGTGCAGGCAGGGACGATGCTCTCGCCGTCCTTGGTCAGCGCCAGCAGGTCGGCCTCGTCCACAAGATTCAGGAAATGGACGTTCTCATTGCCCTTATCGTCCCGGTCGATGATGAGATAAAAGGTATTGCCGCCCTTGGTCGTCACGGTGATGAACTGCTTGCCTGCGCCGAAAGCGGAGCCGATGTCGTCCATGAGCGTCAGGTTGCCGTCCGGGGTCAGGGGCGCGGAGCCTCCGGCAGCGGCGTAATATTGCAGCAGCAGCTCCGGCAGTCCCGCCATATCCGTATCGTTTCCGCTGTTTTCTGTCGGCGCGTTCATGACGTCAAGGTATTTGCCGTATACATAGCCGGTCTGCTCCGGCACGACCACCTTGTACCAGCCGTTGCTTTCCTCCAGCACCTTCACTTCCACACCGTTGAGCAGACGCCCGATCACGGTGTAATCCGTGCCGGGGCCGGTGCGCAGGTTCAAATAGGTGCGGACGTTGACCACCTTTCCGGCCTGCTCCCGTTTGGCGGGAAGCGTCCAGCTCCGATCCCCGATGGTCACGGTATGGCTTCCGTCCGCATTTTCGGTCACAAGCACGGTCAGGGTCTGTCCGTTTGGGGTCTGCTCACCGGTATTCGTATTCTCCGGCTGTGTAGTTGCAGTTGGGGTTTCCATGGTCGGGTCGCCCATTGTCGAATCGACCATATCGCCGCCTGCATAGGCCGTAACGGAAAAGACCGTCATGCAGAGCACGACGGCCAGCGTCACGGCAAAAAATCTCCATTTATTCTTCATCCATAAATTCCTCCGTTTTTCTGTATTCGTCGGGCAGCGCCGCCGTGGGACGCTTTTCCAGCATCGCCATCAGCGCCGCGAGCTGCTCGATGGTCAGCCCGTTCTCGCGGACGATGCCCACAATATCCGTGTTTTCCAGCTTCAGAATCTGCTCGTCCAGGGCTTTGAGCCGTGCGGTCAGCGATGTGAGCTTTTCCGCCAGCTTCTCGCGCTCCTGACGCAGCTTTTCAAGTCGCGGGTTCATAACATCCTCCTTTTTGCGTTGATATGGTTGTTGTTAAGGTAATCTGCCGAACTGGAGAAAATGGCTTCGCCAGTAGCTCGTGTCGATGGAAGCGTAGTGAATGGGGTCGCCGCAGTGGAGCATCCTGTTATTGCCAACATAGATGCCCACATGGGACGCGCCTGCGGTGTCATAGGTCTTTTCAAAGAAAATAAGGTCGCCCGGACGGGCGCTCTCCGGGGAAACATAGGCGCACATGCCCCGCAGCCCCTCCGCGCCCAGCCTGCCGAAGCTCCAATGCAGGCCGCAGTTGTTGTAGACATACGAAACGAAGCCGGAGCAGTCGAAAGAGGTGTCCGGCGAGCTGCCGCCCCAGACGTAGGGGTAGCCCAGATACTTTTCCGCTTCCTTGATGATGGCGGCGAACTGCTCATCCGCCAGCGCCTCCGGGGGTATCTCGTACTTCTCATACTTGGTATAGTAGTAGCGGTTCACATACGGGGAGCCGGAGAACAGGTCGGGGCGGTTGCCCAGCACGCTCATATACACGGCGTACATGGAGAGCTGATCGTGGGACATGATATGCACCGGCACATGGGAGAGGTTGAAATTTTCCAGCTCCACATGGCAGATATAGTAGGTGTAGGGAACCTCCGCCTCGTACTCGTAGCTTTGCAGATTGCCGTTTTCGTCGGTGTAATAGCCGATATGCGTTTCGGTGCGGTATCTGGTTTCCGTGGCGACGGTTTCCGTTAAGATATACTGCTTTTCAAACAGCGTCTCCAGAATCCCGCCTATTTCGTCAATCGTCCATTCTCCGCCCTTGAGGGCGGTAATCATGGAAATGAGTACATAGGGGTCGTGCTCGATCTCGTCCAGGTCAAAATGGTACTCGTCGTAATCGTGGGTGCTTTCGTAGCTGTTCAGGTATTCCCGCAGCTCGTCCTCCATGGCGCAGTAGGCGGCTTCCGCCGCCAGCATATCCGCATCCTCCAGCGGATAGGTGGAGGATGCAACACCGGATATTCCTCCCTGAAACAGCGTGGAGCAGGAGGAAATGCAGGTCATGAGCAGCAGTATCGCGGCGGCGATACCGCCCGCAATGAGGAAGCCCTTCTTGTGCCGGACAAAAAAGCTGCCGAGTTCCTTGCTTCCCTCGGCGGCGCGCCTGGCCGCCTTTGCGGTGGTCTCGGACGCTTTGACGGTATTCCTCGCGCCGTTCCCCGCTTTTGCGGCGGCGTATTCCTTTTTAATGGCCTGCTTCTGCTGCCAGCGGGAATAGGGGTTGGAAGCCCTGCCGTATTCCTGCTCGTACTGTTTGTTCAGCGCCTTGAGATTGGCTTTGTCTGCGGCGGCTTCCGCCTTGTCCGCTTTGTGGTAGGGCTTTTCCGCATGGGAGCGGTGCGCCGATTCCGCAATGCGCCAGGTGCGCTCCGCCGTCTCGGTCAGGGTGTTCGCCGCCTCCGTGCCGGGGTTGTCATCGCCCTCCTCCCGGAGCTTGCGGTGGACTGCGCTGCGGACGGTATCCAGCGGCGCTTTCCTTGCGGCGTGCGCCAGCTTGGAGGGCGGACGCTTTTTGTCCGCCTCCTCAAAGAAAAGGCGCGTCGTGACCTTGCCGCTCTCACTGTCCACAACGCGCCTTTTGACCTTAACGGTTTTCTTGGGAATTTTCGCTTCGGCCTTTTCCAGCTTAACCGCCGCCCTGTCCGCCTTGCGGACAGCTCGTTCCAGCTCCGGCAGGGCGCGTTCTTCCTCGGTGAAAATCAGCCTTGGCGAGCGTTTTGCCATATTCATCACCTCCTGATGGGACTGCTGATGGGTTAAAAGCGTTATTCAAACAGAATTTCATCCGTTCTCTCCAGAAAATGCCGCTTGCCCGCCGGGGTGATGAGGGTATAGTGTCCCAGCTTGCCGCGCTCGGTGTAGAAGTCCCTCACCAGAAACAGACCGGCGCTCTTTTTGACCGCACGGGGAAAGAGCTTGCGGTTCTTGTCCCGGAACAGATACTTCTTTTCCTCCAGATACCGGGTAAACTGCTTTTCGGGAACGCCCAGTTCCTTGGCGGTGGTGCGGATATTGGTGCAGTCCGCAGGGTCAACAAAGGCGTCGTAATACTCCGCCTTGGGGAGGGCAAGCCGGAGACGGCGGTTCAGCTCCCGGTTTCGGGCGTTTTCACTGCGCAGACGGTTCAGGTACTCCGGCACGGCCTCGGGGTGCGCCTCCAGCGCATCCAACAGGCTGTCCGTCATATACGCGCCGTGCTTGCGGATGGAGGGAATGACCTCATGGGTGATCCAGCGCTTGAAGGCTCTCGCTTCCGGCTTTTTGGAACAAAGGATCAAATGATAGAGTCCGGCTTCACTTACAGCATTTATTTCAATCGTCTTATCGGCGTTCTGGGGGTGGGGTACTTCAAGTAACCCACCTTCATCCGAGTCCAATCTGGACATTGCGCGCGTAACCTGGTTCAATCCGAGAGCTTTGCACACATCAACCGCAACAAACCAAGGAGCTCCGTCTTTCAGCACGGAACGTACCCGACCAAAATCTGCGCTTTCAAAAATCATAAGGTGGTTATCCATAGTCTTTTCTCCTTCCTTACACTGTAATTGCGTCCTTCGATTCCTCCCCGGTTTGTTCGGAGAGGTCGGACAATTTTGTCGTGATGATTTTGTACAGCTCCGTATCCTTGGGGAAGCGGTCTACGAAGGGCAGGATCACGCTGCCGTAGAACAAAAGCCCCTCGCCCTCGGCGGATTGGGTCACATACGAGAGCTGGTGGGGCGAGATGTTGAGCTGCTTCGCCAGAATCTGCCGGTCGCCGGAAGCCTGGTTGAGCATATACACATAGTCGGAGTTTTCAAAGATGTTCTCCACCTCGCGGCTGGAGAGCAGGTCTTTGACGTTCTGGGTGATGCCCGTGGGAACGCCGCCCCACTTGCGGAAGCGCTTCCATATCTCCACCGTATAGGCGGCGGTCTGCTCCTCCTTCAAAAGAAGGTGCATTTCGTCGATATAGTAGCGGGTGGACTTGCGCTGCTCACGGTTGATCGTGACGCGGTTCCACACCGCGTCCTGCACCACCAGCATCCCGATCTTCTTTAACTGCTTGCCCAGCTCCTTGATATCGAAGCTGACCACGCGGTTTTCGATATTCACGTTGCTGCGGTGGTTGAACACGTTGAGGGAGCCGGTGACGTAGATTTCCAGCGCCGTGGCGATATACTGAGCTTCCTTTTCATCCTGCCTGCGAAGCTCGTTGTACAAGTCCTCCAAAATCGGCATCTTTTCCGGGCGTGGGTCGCTCAGGTATTCCCGGTAGACAGAGCGCACACAGCGGTCGATGATGGTCTTTTCCACCGGCATGAGGCCGTCCTTGCCG
>OKUV01000588.1_pt1 | contig 14265 bp, 10 predicted proteins | sample 1606661 | NCBI WGS metagenome assembly OKUV01 (sample SAMEA3882521, study PRJEB24775) | human gut metagenome | biome: human-associated habitat; feature: intestine environment; material: feces | place: Netherlands | collected 2009/2010
GCACGAGCTACTCCCTCAACCGCAGTGTGACGGAGCTTATCGGTGTGGCGTTTCCCAACACCGTTCACCTCGCGCTTGCTGCAGCACTCATCGCGTGGGTGACTGGTATAGCCTGCGGTATAATCGCCGCTGTGAAAAAAAATGGGATACTCGACCGGCTCTTCATGGGCATGTCTCTGCTTGGTGTATCTGTACCAGTTTTCATGGTGGCAATGGTGCTGCAATACTTTCTGGCGTATAGGCTTAACTGGCTCCCCATCTCCGGCGTGGATAGCTGGACCGGATACATTCTCCCCGCCATCGCCCTCGGTTGGAATAGTGCAGGCAGTATTGCACGCCTCACACGCTCTACTCTGCTGGAGGTCATGCAGGAGGATTATATCGACACCGCACGGGCCAAGGGTCACCGTCAGATCGGTGTTATCATCGTGCATGCGCTGAGAAACGCACTGCTGCCGGTGATAACAATGATGGCAGTACAGCTTTCCTCTCTTCTCTCAGGTGCTGTGATATGCGAAACGGTGTTCTCTGTCAACGGCATAGGCCGTCTACTTGTGCAGGCAATTGAAGGGCGCGATATTCCGCTCCTGCAGGGGACAATACTCTTCTCAACGCTTCTTGTCATCCTCGGCAACCTTGTGGCCGACTGCCTGTATGCCGCACTTGACCCACGCATAAGTAAGGAGGTGTGAACATGAGAAAATCTCCCGAACTTCCAAACGAACTGTGCGCACAGCTTGGCGAGGCGGAGACCTTTGCCTCTGCCGTAAAACGCCTGTGGTGGGAAAACAAGCTTGCCGCAGCTTCCGCCATTGTGATACTGCTGTTTATCCTCGCTGCAATTCTTGCGCCGGTACTCACACCCTACACCTTTGACAGCATGGACCTGCACAACCGCCTTGCCCCACCGTCGCGTGCGCATCTGCTCGGTACGGACGAGGCCGGGCGGGATGTTCTGACACGGATGCTGTACGGTTCACGGGTGTCGCTGCTGGTCGGCATAGTACCGACTGTGATTTCCATGCTTGCCGGAGCGATACTTGGCATAATCGCCGGGTACAGCGGCGGACGGACGGACGCCGTGATCATGCGCATTGCGGACGTCATGCTGGCGTTCCCGTCGATGTTCCTCGCAATGGCGATAATGTATACTCTCGGTGATGGGATGATCAATATTTTCCTTGCCTTAGCACTCGTCAACTGGGCAAGCGTTGCGCGCATCGTGCGTGCGGAAACGCTTAAGCTCAAGGAGACGGAATTTGTAGAGGCGGCACGCTCCATCGGCGTGGGGAAGCTGGTGATCATGCTCCGGCATATTTTTCCAAATTGCGCACCTTCACTTATCGTACTCTTTACGCTCAATATTCCCTCCGCTATCCTTTCAGAGAGCTCGCTAAGCTTTCTGAGTATCGGTATAAAAGCACCGCAGGCCTCATGGGGACTGATGGTAAACGCCGGACGGCAGTTTCTTTATAGCCAACCCTGGCTTAGTCTATCGCCGAGCGTCGCCATTATGGTTGTCGTACTGGCGTTCAATTTTCTTGGTGACGGCCTGCGCGACGTACTCGACCCGCATCTTAAAAACCAGTAAGGAGGAAGAATAATGGACAACGCGACCGTGCTGTGTGTTGAGCATCTATGTACCAGCTTCTTCACACAAAATGGCGAGATCAAAGCCGTTAATGATGTGTCCATATCCGTCCCGCGCGGAAGAATAATCGGCATTGTTGGCGAGTCTGGCTGCGGGAAGAGCATGACGGCGCGCTCCATCATGCGGCTTCTGCACTACCCGGGCAGAATCGTCAGCGGCAGTATAAAGCTCGCAGGCACGGAGCTACTGGAGCTCTCTGAGCATGAGATGTCCGCTGTACGCGGCGAGGAGATAGGTATGATTTTTCAGGAGCCTATGACGAGCCTTAACCCTGTGATGCGTGTTGGACTTCAAGTGCGTGAGACGTTGCTGCTGTATCGTAAGATATCGCCGCAGGAGGCAAAGGCAGAGGTTCTGCGCATATTCCACAAGGTCGGCATATCCGAACCGGAACGGCGTTATAACTGTTATCCGCATGAGCTGTCCGGCGGGCTGCGCCAGAGGGTGATGATCGCGATGGCAATGATATGCCGTCCCAAGCTCGTCATCGCCGATGAGCCAACCACGGCATTGGACGTGACCGTCGAGGCACAGATACTCCAGCTCATGCGTGCGCTGCGCGATGAAACCGGCTCCGGCATTGTCATCATCTCACACAATCTCGGTGTCATAGCACAGCTGTGCGACTACGTTTATGTGATGTACGCCGGCCGCGTTGTGGAGCAGGCGGATACGTTTGATCTTTTCACCCACCCCATGCACCCCTATACCGCAGGTCTCATGGCTGCCGTCTCCTCGCTTGCACGCGGCAATGGTGCGCTGGAGATCATCCCCGGTGCTGTTCCGAATCTATTGCATCTGCCAGCGGGGTGCAGCTTTTCTCCGCGCTGCTCCAAGTGCGGTACGCACTGCGGCGATGTCGTGCCGGAGCTAAGGGAGGTGTCTTCCGGTCATCTTGTGCGCTGTATCAACATACCGGAGGTGCGCCTATGAACGAAATTCTGCTTGAGGCCAAGGGACTGACAAAGGAGTTCACTCTGAAAAATAGGAAAAAAGTACACGCCGTTTCCGACGTGTCACTTGAGATATTCAAGGGTGAAACGCTTGCCCTTGTGGGTGAGTCCGGCTGTGGCAAATCAACACTTGGACGAACGCTTATCCGGCTCATAAAGGCAACTTCCGGCGAGATAACATTCGGCGGAGCGGATATCACCTCACTCCGCGAGAAGGACTTCGGCCCATACCGTCGCCGTATGCAACTCATATTTCAGGATCCCTACGCCTCCCTTGATCCGCGCATGACCGTGCGTGACATTGTGGCGGAACCGCTGAAAACGCACAAGCTCTGCCACACAAAGGAGGAAATGACCGAACGCGTGCTCTCTCTTCTGCGCGATGTCGGCATCCCGGAGGAGTCCCTCTTCCGCTACCTCCACCAGTTCTCCGGCGGGCAACGCCAGAGGATAGGCATTGCACGCGCCATCGCCCTCGACCCGGCACTCATTGTCTGCGATGAGCCGGTCTCCGCACTCGATGTTTCGGTGCAGAATCAGATACTCAACCTTCTTCGTCAGCTCCAGCATGAGCGCGGGCTAAGCTATCTGTTCATCAGCCATGATCTGTCCGTTGTGCGCTTCATCTCCGACAGGATATGCGTAATGTTTCTCGGGCGGTTATGTGAAATCGGGCGTACAGCAGAGGTTTATTCCGCACCGCTGCACCCATATACACGTTTTCTCATCAACGCCATCCCCAAGGCTGACCCAGCCACACGCTTTGAGGAAAAGCCGCTTCTGACAGGGGAGCTGCCAAGTCCCACTGACCCACCGCCCGGCTGCCGTTTTCACACGCGCTGCCCCTACGCCACAGAGTGCTGCCGCCGCGAAGTGCCGCAGCTGCGCCCTGTCGCTGGCCGCCTTGTTGCCTGCCACCGTGCAGAGGAACTGCACCGATAGCGAATCGTCGCAGAGCGATGAGTTTTGCGAAAGAAGCGGCGGCGTTTAAGGTCTTGTACTTGGCGGACGACATCTGCATTTATCTGCCCATCGGGAGCGTGATCTCAAATACGGCGCCGCTTTCCCCGTTGTAGGCACGGATCGTCCCTCTATGCAGGTGAATGATCTCCTTCGTCAGGGCACATGCCTGAAAGCCCCGTAAGCGCACAATAATCACCCGGGCCGAACAAAGTTACGGCAGAGTCCCGTTCGCAGGACTCTGCCGTTTGTTCATTTCCGTATATGTTCCCGGTGCCGGACTGCCGGGTGCCAGGGCATCAGCTTTTCCAGCTCCTCATGGGTCGGAGATTTGCCCAGATAGGGCAGCATACTCAGCACCAGCAATAGATACCCATAAGGCTCAATGCCGTTGGCCTTGGCCGTTTCCACCAGCGAATACACAATGGCACTGGATTCCGCTCCCTTGACACTGTCGCAGAACAGCCAATTCTTTCTTCCCACCACAAAGGGCCGGATCGCGTTCTCAGCCAGATTATTGGAGATAGGGACATCTCCATAGTCCAGAAATGCCATAAGCTGCTGTTTCCGGTTCAGGGAATACCGTACCGCATCCTCCAGCTTGCTGCCCTTTTCCGGGTGGATCGATTTCAGCCATGCAAAATACTCCTCCAGAAGGGGCAAAACCACATTCTGGCGGTACTCTTTCCGAGCCTTGACATCGGCATATATGTATTTCTTCTCCAGAGAGAACAGCTTCGTGCAATACCGAAATCCTACGGCGGCTTTGCTGGTTTTCACAGTTGCGCCGTCTGGCATGGCCTCCCGCCATTTCCGCCTGGCATGGGCCCAGCAGCCGCAGTGGGTCACCTTCTGCACCTGATTGTATCCTGCGTAGCCATCCGTTATCAGGCATCCGCTAAAGCCTTTCAGAAAGCTCTCCGGGCGTTTGCCGCTCCGGTCAGGCTGGTACTCAAAGATGCGAATATGCTGGCTGCTGTATTCTCCGCTGGCATAGAGCCACATTCTGGATTCTGAGGCGGCAGGCTTGTTGTCCTCTTTCAGCACCTGCACCACTGTTTCATCCGCGTGGATCACGGATTGTTCCAGAAGCTGCCGCTTCATATGCTTGTACAGCGGCTTCAGCCAGCTCTGGGCACACCGGATCACCCAGTTGGCCATGGTGGCCCGGCTCAGCTCCACACCCTGTCTCGCCCAGATCTTCTCCTGCCGGGCCAGAGGAACTCCGTCCACATACTTCTTCGTCATAACATCTGCCACAGTAGAGGGAGATGCCAGAGAGTGCTTCATAAGAGGAGGCGGCGTTCTGGTGGTAATGATATGGGCAAAGCCGGTATCCTTCTCACACTTGTCGCAGGCATAGGTGCAGCTGTAGTATTCCAGAATCTTCTCAGACTGCGGGATAATGATGAGTTCCCTGCGGACGAGCTTCTTACCAATGAGCTTAAAAGTGCCGCCGCACTTGTCACAGGTAAGCCTGGATTCCGGAAGGTCAATTATAATTTCTTCTACAGGAAGATTCTTTGCCAGCTCGTCAATGGTTCTTTTCTTCTTCCGGGCATGCGCTTTTACGGTAAGGGTTTCCTCCGTAGGTTCCTCCGCCTTGCTGTCCTGACAGATCTCTGCCTCATTGAACAGGCTCATTTGGTCTTCGCTCAGAACATAGGTCTTCTTCTCGCTGGACTGGCCGAAGCGGGCTCTCTGCGCATTGGCAAGGATCTCATTCATGTGCTCCAGCTTCCGCTTCAGCTCCGCGTTTTCCTTCTGCAGTGCTTCTACAGACTGGGTCAGCGGGCGGATGAGCTCCGCAACTTCCGCGGCAGTATATGTAATTTTCCTGTCTGCTGCGGCCATGAATTCTCCTCCCAAAAGCAACTTTATCAACCGCATCACCGGCCTGCCGGAGATGCACCGCAAGGGCATCGGCCACAACCTGAACACCCGCGCCGCCGCCATGCGCTACGCCCGGGAGCAGGGCAAGGCCTACAAGGATATCACCGTCATCGTGGCCCATCTGGGCGGCGGCATCACCGTGAACCTGCACCACAACGGCAGGATCGAGGACTGCGTCAACGACGAGGAGGGCCCGTTCTCTCCCGAGCGTGCCGGCGGTCTGCCCATGTACGACGTGATCCACCGCAGCTTCGAGGAGGGTCAGTCCGACAAGAGCATGATGAAGCTGGTGAAGAGCCGGGGCGACCTGCTGGACCACCTCGGCACCACCGACTGCCGCGAGGTGGAGCACCGCATCCAGAACGGCGACGCGCACGCCAAGCTGATCTACGACGCCATGGCCTTGAACGTGGCCAAGTTCATCGGCAAGACGGCGCCCGGCGTCTGCGGCAAGGTGGACGCCATCCTGCTGACCGGTGGCATCACCTACTCCGATTCTATCGACGAGGAGATCCGCCGCCGCGTGTCCTTCATTGCTCCCGTTATCGTCTATCCCGGCGAGGATGAGATGCAGTCGTTGGCCTTCGGCTGTCTGCGCGTCCTCCGGGGTGAGGAGACGGCACGGACATATACCAAGGTGGAGTAAACGCAATTTTCCCAAACGAGTTGTATCGTGATTTATGGTCAAAGAGAGAGGGACTGCCCGCAGGCAGTCCCTCTCAAAATATTACAACCGGGAGCGTGTGGGGGCATCAGGCCGCATTTAGCCAACCGCGCTTTTTCCAGCCCCAGAACTCCGACCATGCCAGAGCCACGCACAGGAGACACGTCAGAACATCCGCGATGGGCACGGCAAAGAGTGCGCCGTCCAATCCCCAATGGCGGGACAGCAGCAGCGCCAGCGGGATCAGCAGGACGCCCTGCCGCACCAATGAGATCAGCAGGGAACGGGAGGGCTTTCCAATGCCCTGAAAGAAGGAAGCGGTAGTCATGTGTACCCCGTACAGGAAGAACGCCATCATGTAGAGCCGGAAGCAATGTGCCGCACAGTCCAGATAGAGGGGTTCGTTGGAGACAAAGAGCATAGCCAGTTGCCGGGGAAGCAGCAGATAGATCAGCCACCACAGTGCGGAGATGACCAACGCGGCTCCGGTCGCCATACGGTAGGTTTTCCGCACCCGGTCATAGTTTTTCGCGCCGAAATTGTAGCCGTTGATGGGCTGGACAGCGGAGGATACGCCGACAAACATAGAGTGGGCGATCTGATAGACCTTCATCATCATGCCGTACGCCGACAGGGCGATATCGCTGCCGTAAATGCTGACTGCTCCATAGACGCGCATCAGGTTATTCAGAACGATCTGCACCAGCGCGGTCAGACTCTGGGTCAGCAGACTGGGGAAGCCCAGCTTCAGGATACGCCGGGTCAGCGGCCATGTGGGGCGTAGTGCCGCTTTTGTAAGATGAATGGTCTGAAGCCTGCGCAGATAGAGCAAACACAGCACACCGGCGGCAATTTCTCCGATCACAGTGGCGATACCGGCGCCCACAACGCCCATGTTCAGCCCGAAGATGAACACAGGGTCGAGGATCAGGTTGATGACAGCGCCGGTCATCATACATTTCATGGTATACTGCGGCGCACCGTCGGCCCGTATCATGGCGGTGAAGGCGGGGCAGATGAGCTGGAACGGGATCCCCCATGCGATGACCCGCAGATAGGCCGCCGCTTCCCCGTAGGCGGTGTCGGTAGAACCGAAAAGCCTTACGATCTGCGGCGTGAAAATGCCACAGACCAGTGCCAGAACAATGCCGCTGGTGATGATCCAGGTAACGGCATGACCGAAGATGCGGTTTGCCGTTTCCTGCTCCTTGCGCCCCAGACACAGGCTGACGTTGGCGGCGCAGCCGTCCCCCAGCAGCAGCGAGACGGCATTGACCAGAATGGACACCGGAAAGGCCACGTTGACCGCCGCCATGCCGGTGATCCCCACGCCCTGTCCCACAAAGATCTGATCCACGATGCTGTAAAGGTAGTTGACCATCAGGGTCAGCGTTGTGGGAATGGAATAGCGGAGCAATAGCTTGGAAAGGGGTTCTGTCTCTAAGGGGTTGCTGCTTTTTGGCATAGTCTCCATGACACATCTTCCTTTCGCTTTCTGAATGTTTCCCTCTTGGAAGAACGCCGCAAAAACAAAAAGCATCCGGCGGCAGTACCCTCCCCGCGGGAGTATAGCTGCGCCGGATGCAAATCTCCAGTTCTCGGATTTCGAGCAAAAAGAGGCATCCGGCAGCATGCCAGAAAGCCTTCTTCTCCCTTCCAGACTGAACTGTTGGCTTCGGAATTGCACCGAATCAGCTGATGGCTCGCGGGCTGTCACCGCCAGTAGAGAACACGCTCGTTTCCGAAGAAAACTTTACGCTTTCAGTGTATCATGGCCTTGCGGCGCTGTCAATACGTCGTGCGGACAAAAGAGAGCCTGTATCCACCCGAAAGGCGGGAGGATAACACTGTGGGCCGCCATGAAAATTTTACCGTTTTATGGTAGACGGCTGCGGTGCGGCATGGTATAGTAATAGTATCAAATCGAAACGAAGGGTGGAATCACTTTATGGATATGCATACTCCCCTTGATTTCAACGCGAAAAAGGGCTTTATCTGCGATATGGACGGCGTGATCTATCACGGCAACCGCATTCTGCCCGGTGTGGCGGAGTTCATCCAGTGGCTGCATGACGAGGACAAGGAGTACCTGTTCCTGACCAACAACAGCGGCTATACGCCCCGTGAGCTGAACCAGAAGCTGGCCCGCATGGGCCTTGATGTGCCGGAGGAGCACTTCTATACCAGCGCGCTGGCCACCGCCGCCTTCCTGCGGGAGCAGGCACCGGGCTGCTCCGTGTTCGCCATCGGCGAGGCGGGACTGCTGAACGCCCTGTACGATGCCGGGATCACCATGAACGACGTGAATCCCGACTATGTGGTGGTGGGCGAGGGCCGCTCCTATTCGCTGGACACCCTGACGAAAGCCACCAATCTGGTGATGGCCGGCGCGAAGCTAATTGGCGCCAACTCCGATGTGTCCGGCCCCATCGAGAACGGCATTGCTCCGGCCTGCCGCGCCCTGATCGCGCCCATTGAGATGGCAACCGGCAAGCAGGCTTACTTCTGTGGCAAGCCCAATCCCCTGATGATGCGCACGGGTCTGCGAATGCTGCACTGTCACTCCGCCGAGGCGGTGATGGTGGGCGACCGCATGGACACCGACGTGATCTCCGGCATGGAGAGCGGCATGTCTACCGTGCTGGTGCTGTCCGGCGTGTCCACCCGTGAGACACTGAAAACCTACGCTTACCGTCCCAGTATCGTGCTGGACGGCGTGGGGGATATCCCTATGCTGGCCCGTGCGAAAAAGAACTGAACAACGAAGAAGCGGAAAGGAACCAAGTTCCTTTCCGCTTCTTCTCTATTGAGAGGGAAACAAGGTTATGTCATTTCGCGGCGGTACATGACCGCCAGACCCCGCAGCAGCAGTTGGTCGTCCAGCGTGACCGGGCGGCGGCAGTGGGGGATCACGCAACGAGCCAGTCCGCCGGTGGCGATGGCCGTTACCGGCGTGCCCAGTGCGGTCTCCAGCCGATCCAGCACGCCGTCCACTATGGCGGCGGCACCATAAATGATGCCGCTGCGGAGACAGTCCGTTGTGCTATGGCTCAGCGGGCTTTGGGGTGCGGACAGCTCTGTCATGGGCAGTCCGGTTCGCTGCGTCAGGGCTTCCGCGCCAAGCTGCACGCCCGGCGCGATAGCGCCGCCCAAGAATGTGCCGCTTTTGTCCAGCACCGAAAAGGTGGTTGCCGTGCCCATGTCGATCAACACCAGCGGAGGCGCGTATTGTGCCAGCGCACCCTCTGCGGCGGCGATCAGGTCAGCGCCGATGGTCTCCGGCTGGTCGATGCAGAGGGGAAGCGTTGTTTTCGCCGTCTTTCCCACCACCAGAACAGGGCCGGACAGCAGCGCGGAGAGCGCCTGCCGCAGCGGCTCAGTGACGGCCGCCACCACGCTGGAGAGGATCCCGCCCTCAAAGCCAGCTACAGAAAAGCCTGCCTGTGCCAACGCGGCCTGAAGGGTGACGGTATATCCGGCGGCACTCATGGCGCGGTCGGTTTTCAGGCGGAGGGTGTGTCGGATTTCCAGCCCCTCCATGCAGCCCAGCACGATATTGCTGTTGCCGGTGTCCACTGCCAGAATCATGCCGTCCGCCTCCGCATCGTTACGATCCGCAGCACGGCAGGGGCCAGTACGATGTTGACCGCCAGCTCCAGCAGGAAGTTGACGCTCATGAACGCGGACAGTACCGCCGCCCACGAGGTATCGAAAAACAGCACCAGCACCAGATACAGCACGCCGGTGTTTACCAGCGGGCATACGGCGGCGGCCGCGACGACGGCTGCTTTTCCGCTGCGGCGTGCCAACAGCTGATACATGGCGGCGGAAGCCGCGCCGCACAGCGTTCCCTTTACCACGCAGGCAACGGAGGTGATCAGCGGATGCAGCGCCAGCATCATCTGGCCGGAAGCATCCGCTCCGGTCAGCACCATCACCAGCACCACCAGTCCAAACACGGTGCCGATCAGCGCGCCGCTGGCGACGCCGTAGAGCGCTCCGGCCACCACAATGGGGATCAGCGTCAGCGTGATGGGAAAGCTGCCAAAACGGATGAAGGTGGCTGCCGTTTGCAGGACTACCACAAGTGCGGTCAGCATGCCCAGTGCCGTAAGGCGGGAAAATCTGTTTTTCATTTGTCAAACCTCCTGCTGTCGCTCCGCTCAGGGCGGATGCAACGCAAATTTGACAGCAGTATAGCGGACAATGGCGGCGCTGTCTACCAGAGTGGGGTAAAATTTACGTAAAACTTTTCCCTGACCCGGAAGAGAGCGCCGTAAAAGGAGAATCCCCCGTCTTGATGGGGGATTCTATTCAGCTTCCCAGATTCAGTTCGTAGGTACACAGATAGAACAGGAACGAGGTCATCTGATAACGGTTGATGCGGGTGTTGCAGGCCGCCAGCAGATCGCCCAGTTCGCTGTCACGGGTGGTGATGTCCCGCTCATCGCACCACAGCATAGCCTTGACGACCTCGCCGCTGAGCCGGGGTTCTTCCCGCATAGTCTGCCGCAGCAGCTCCTGATCCACGCCGGTGTCGATGCCGGACATGGCGGCGTAGCGATAGATCAGCAGGCAGGCCGTCTGATAATCCATATCGTCGTCATAGGCCGTATGCAGATCGCCCTGACGGAGCAGCCCCGTTTGATACGCCCAGCACACGGCGTCGTAGTAGGGGCAAGCGGAGCCATTGAATTCCTCGGTTTCATAATCAGGCGGCAAGGCAGTGTTGTCCGTCTCCGGCCTTTGGGAGATGCGGTACAGCACATCCACGAATTCGCCCAGCGTCGCCGTGGCCTTCCCGCCAAAGGTGTCCGGCGTTTCCGGGTCTATATATCCGTTGCGGTACATATAGAGGACGCTGGCCTGGTTGAAAATGCCCGTGATGTCCGTAAACACCACCGTATCCTCCAGCGTGCCGCCGCTGGACGCCTTGCCGAAAACATGGGCGTAGTAGTCACTGTTGACGATGTTGCTGGACATCTGGAACTTATTGTCCACATACAGCCGGTAGGCCTCCAGCTGCTCGTCAGAAATAACGATGCTCTCGTCGGCGGGGATCACCGTCTCCGTACCGGCGTTATAACGGAAGGTCTTTGCCAGGAAGGACTTGTCCGACAGCACCGCTATGTGTATGCCGTTGGACAGCACGTCGGTGCCCGCCAGCAGCCGGGAGTCGTAGTCCACGCCGAACAGGTTCAGCAGCGTGGGCAGGATGTCCGCCGTGGAGCAGTACTCATCCACCACGATGTTCTCAGAGAGATCGGGGACGTAGCAGATAAAGCTGTTGCGATACTTCTCGAAGGTGAGATCCATTTCCTGCCCCGCCAGCTCGTTGTACTCCTCCTCGGTCAGACCGTAGGGGTAGTGGTCGTTGGTCAGTACGATGCAGGTCTTATCGGCCACGCCCGCCTGCTCCAGCCGCTGCAGCAGGTAGGTCAGCGCGTTTTCCAGCTCCAGATTGCAGGCGATATACGCCTTCACCGGCTCGGAATAGGGCAGATCCTTCACCGCGTCGTGGTTCTTGGCGCTCATGGCGTTGTCCCAGTTGTACTGATAGTGGCCGCTGAAGGTCATGTAATAGGCGTGGAAGGGCTCCTTGCTGCTGAGGTAGTCGTCCACGGAGGCCTCCATCATCTCCAGATCGGAGGAGGGCCAGTCGATCTTTATATCCAGCCCGGAGTCCGCCGCCTTGAAGGTATAGCCCATGTTGGCGTGGGTGATGTTACGGTTGTAGAAATCGCCGATATAGTCGTGATAGCCCCAGGTCTGGTAGCCCTTTTCCTTCAGGGCGTTGCCCAGGCAGAAGGGCAGATAGTTGGTGCCCGCCACGTTGAAGCTGGAATCCGTCTTGGTGCGGGACATGTCGGGATACAGCCCCATGCACATGGTGTACTCACCGTTGGTGGTGACGGACTGGAATGTGCCATAGTAATTGTCGAAGATGATGCCCGTGTGGGTCAGCTTGTACAGGGTGGGCGTCAGCTCCTTGCTGATGACGTAGGGGGAGAAGGCCTCGGCAGTGATCTGGATGAGATTCTTGCCCTTGAACATGCCGGTGTACTCGTTCTGCTGGCTGGCGGTCTTGCTGCTGAAGTAGTTGCGCATGTTCTCCAGCGTGGAGCCGCCCACCAGATCGGAGGTGGCGGTGAAGTCCAGCTCCATCTTGTTGTAGTCGTAGACCACCGGCTCATCCGGCACCGGCTCGTCCACCTGGATCACCGGCGCGTCCGGCAGACCGAAGATGGCGTACTGGGCCTCCAGCCGAATGGTGGCTGCCAGACCGAAGCGGGGCACGGCGTAGTCGGTGACGTAGTTGTAGGTGTAGTCCGCCCGATCCTCGCCGGTATAGCACAGGGCGGAACCGACAGCCTGACACACCGCGAACACCGCCAGCGCCATAACGCGGCAGCGGACGCTGAGGGTCTTGCCCGGCAGCAGGCGGCGGCGGAGGATGATCAGCAGCACCAGCGGCAGGAAGGACAGCAGGATAAACACAATGCGGCCGAAGATGATCTCCAGCATGGTGGAGAAGAAGTTGCCCACCACATTGCCGGTCATCTGGGTGATGAAGCTGAGTCCCCAGTAGCTTTTGAAGTAACTCTTGCAGCAGTATTCAATGCACGTCAGCACCGTCCAGAACACGCACAGGGCGTAGGTGACGATGTGGGCGGCCTTCCGGGGCAAAATATCCACCAGTGCCGACAGCAGGAAGCCGCCTGCGGCGGAGAACAGCAGGATATACACCAGCGGCGTATCCCAGAACAGGATGGTGCGGTCAAAGGCGTGCAGCAGCAGCTCGTGATACAGCAGCGCCATGGGGAAAAAGAACAGCGGCCACAGGCTGCGCTTTTTGGGCGCGTCCTGCTGGGGCTGCTCCAGACGGGTGCGGTTTTCGTCCATATGGGGAAATCTCCTTAAAAGGGATGAAATTTGTCGAAGCGGCAGTCCTAGTATTTTACCACGCTCCGCGGCGTTTTGCAATCCCGCCATAAGCCCCGCAAGAAAAATTAACAATTTGACCTTGCCAGACGTTAGAAGATCATTTCCCGCTCCATGTCTCCGGACAGAGCCACGCGAAGAACATCATAAAAGGAATCGTAAGAACGAGAGCGTATTCTTCCATAACTCCCAAAAACAGCATGACAAACAGCGAACCGAAGCATGCTGTGCTTCCGATGATATCCCCTTTCCAACGGGGCAGTTCTTTTAATTTCTGTATCCAACGCTTCATTTTTATCACCCTTTTTAATATAGCCTAATATTCGGCAATATTCAAGGGAGAATATTCCCTGTATGCTTAACAGCAGCAGGGAGGTGACGGGAAGTGATCGTGTTTGATCCGCTGTGGGAGACCATGAAGCGCCGCGGGATCAGCCAGTACGCGCTGATCAAGGAGCATGGCGTCAGTACGGGGACGCTGGACGCGCTGCGGAAGAACCGCAGCATCACCCTGAACACGCTGAACGACCTGTGCCGCATTCTGCAATGCGATGTGGCGGATGTGATCCGCTATATCCCGGAGAAATAAAAATTTTTAATGTGCGCGGATGCACGTGGTATGATTTCGTAGGGGCCGGCGTCCTCGACGGCCCGCACGGTGAACGTACGGGGTACGATAGACGTCTGTAGGGCGGGGCCAATGTGCCCCGCCGTCGATGGTGCGTCATGTCTTACGCGGCGGCCTGAGGGCAGGCCGCCCTACGGAATAACCACCGGAGGTGCTTCCGTGGGGGTCCTTGCCTCTCCCAAAGGGAGAGCCAAGGGCGGGGTAGAACCCCGCCCCTACGGAATGGCACGACAGGCAACACATCAGCACAAAAAAGAGACGGCTTACGCCGTCTCTTTTTGCAGTCACGGATTGCCGCGCCAGTGTGAGCACTGGCGCGCAATGACAGGTTTTCCCGTTCCGGGCAAAACCTTACATACCCTTGATGATATCCACGATCTCGGCGCCGATGCGCTTCTGCGCCTCGACGGTGGCAGCGCCGATGTGCGGCGTGCAGCTGACCATGGGATGGCTGTACAGAGCCTTGTTGGTGGCGGGTTCGTCGGCGTACACGTCCAGACCGGCGGCGCGGACCTTGCCGCTCTCCAGACCGGCGAGCAGGGCGGCCTCGTCAACGTTGGTGCCGCGGGAGGTG
>OKUV01000589.1_pt1 | contig 14191 bp, 10 predicted proteins | sample 1606661 | NCBI WGS metagenome assembly OKUV01 (sample SAMEA3882521, study PRJEB24775) | human gut metagenome | biome: human-associated habitat; feature: intestine environment; material: feces | place: Netherlands | collected 2009/2010
TTTTTTCTGTCATTGCTGAGGGCAACCAGAACTCTGTTATCAGGCATATTTGCCAGGTTTACACATGCACCGATGCTGGTTTCCTTATTATCTGTCAAATCCTTATAGCTTACAGTACCAACCAGCGTGCCGGTGTTCTTTCTGTAAATCTGCAGCTGCTGCTTGTCTACAGAGGAATCGCTGACTACCAGATATTCATCAGTCAAAGCTATATCGGTTAAGGAATTGATGGCCTTGCTATCTTCACGTTTTTCCTTGCCGATGACGCGTTTTTGCTTGCCATTGAAGTCATAAACGCTTACCAGGCCTACATCCTGAGTGCCGATACGCGCATTGCCGCCAACATAGAAATCACCGTTTTTGTCTGCAACAACGCTTTGCGGAATATTGATTTTATCCTTGTCGTCAGCATTACGGCTTCTGGATTCCTTACGTACTTCGCCCAAATCCTTGCCTACTCTGTAGCCGTTGCGCAGATCAACCTTTCTCATTTCGCCCTGGTTCATCCAAATCAAAGCCTTGTCCGCATTGCCCTTAGGAATTACAACAAGGTTATTAAAGCGTCCTTGTGCCTCTTCAATACGTTTGGTTTCGCTATCGAAATAGTTGAGTCTCATTCTCTTATTGGTATAGAAAATGCCTCTGGTGCCGTCGGAAGAAATTTTGGCATTACCGGACAAAGCATCAACATTATTGTCCAACATGCGCAGACCATCTTTATCCCACTGCATCTGCACAAGTCTGTCCTTAACGTTGGCATAAATCATATCTCTGCCGACAACAGCCAGCTTCATGCCCTTGCCATAAGTATTTTGCAAATGCAGATTAGGATTATTTTTCAGAGTAAAGAGCTTAAATGTATTAATGCCGACCTTAACATCCTTATTCGGCAAATCCTTCAAATCAGCAGCAATAGGTTTCGGTTTAGGAGGCTCGCTGGTGCCTTTGTCACCCCCGCCGCAGCCGGCAATAAAGCTGCATGCCAGCAGTCCGGCCAAAATTCCCATCGCAATACGTTTCTTCAACATAACAATCATCTCCTTGTTTTATATAGAACGCTCTTTATTTGATTACAATACGGCCATCGCCATAAGGATTAGCATATTGCCCGCCAACCTTGCCATTCAGATGATTCTGCAGATATTCCATAATCGTATCTGCGTCACTCATCATTTCGTCCTGCACCAGACGTGCGCCCTTGAACATCGTGATGCCGTCACCGCCGAATTTGAGCATGTAGGAGGTTCCGCCCACGGTGTATTTTTTCTTAACGTCTAACGGTTTACCGCCAATCTTAACATCGCTTACGCGACGGGCCCCGGCAACACGCACAAAGTTGCCCTTGGCATCCAGCTCAACGCTGGAAGCAACGGAGCTGTCGAGCGTGTAGCTCAGGCCGGATACCTGCATAAAGCAGCCGCTCTCTTCCGGATAGCTCATAGAGCCCATCTCCAGCGCATCGAGAATCTGTTGGCCGCTGGCCTCTAATACTACGCACATATTACCGAAGGGGAAGGCCTCCAGCAAATCGTTGTAGCTGATTACGCCGGTTTTGATTTCGTTGCGGATGCTGCCGCCGTTTGCCAGAACTACGTCGCAGTCCAACACTGCTCGATAAGCATCGGCAACAAAGTCGCCCAAGCTGCATTCGCGGTTGCGTACAATGCGCTCGCCAGTCACAGGATCATTGCTGCGCAGCTGTACCAAGGCTTCGCCCACAGGCTGCTTCAGCAAAGGCTCATAGGTTTTTATTTCCTGGGCAATAACTCTTGCGATATTGGCATCCTTGCCGTTGGATTCGGTAATCAGCTGGCTCTTCAACTTGCCGTTGGGAGTAATTACCAGCTCGCCGACAGTTTTCAGCTTAGTGCCTGTTTGCGCCAGCAGCACGTCCTTACCGACTTTATTTTTAACCATACGGGTGAAACGCTCGTGAGAGTGTCCGTCGATAACAGCATCTACGCCCTGAGTGTTTTTAGCAACGTTTTCGCTGTTCCACTGCGGGGTAGTGCCGTCCATGCCCAAATGGCCAACGATAAATACATAGTCCGCGCCTTCTTTGCGCGCCTTATCAACATTCTTCTGCAGCTGTTTGTACAGCTTGCTGCCGCTCTTATCCTCACAGAAGCTGTAAATATACTGTCCCTTCTCATTTTGGAAGAAGGTAGGCGTAGAGGTTGTCAGGCTTTCCGGTGTGCTCGCACCCACAAAGGCTACCTTGGTATCCTCATACTGCATAATTTTGTAGCCCGGCAGAACCTGCTTATTGTTGCCTGCATAAACAAAATTTGCGCAGTAGTAGCCTGCACGCTGCAGCGGTACCAGCTCCATGAAACGGTCCATGCCGTAGTCAAATTCATGGTTACCAGGAATGCAGAAGTCATAGCCCAGATAATTCATAATATCGACAACTGCCAGACCACGGGACAGCTTGCCGATAGGTGCGCCCTGAATAGCATCGCCTGCATCTACCAGCGCCACGTTCGGCGTTCTTGCCAGGGCATCCTTTTTAATCTGCGCCAGACCGGCAAAGCCGATATTATCATTAATACCGCAATGGATATCATTAGTATGCAGAATAACAATGTCGTGCTCCAGCGCCCACGCCATCAGCGGCGCGGAAACAGTCATCGCTGCAGTCACCAAAAACAGCGATGTTTTTTTCCAGAACTTTTTCATATACATCACTTCCTTCCAGCTTTTGTAATTATATTATAAGCAAGAAGCAGTAAAAGCGCCCCACCCCAAAGGCTGATTTCGGGTAGGGTGAGGCAAAAAATATGCTTTTTCAGTGTATTTTTTGTCTATTTCTGCTTAGTAAAAAACGCAGCCTACCGGAAGCACCGGAAGGCTGCTTGTTTTATAATGCTACTGTTTTTTAAGCTGAATTATTCTCAGGACCAAGGATCATCTGCTGCCGGAGTCTGGATGCCGCTCAGCAGTCCCTTGTAATCCCACAGGAACCATTCGCCGGTAGAAGCCTTTTGGCGCACAGTCATCGGGCGAGGGCTGTCGGCACCGCCGCAGGTAATCAGGAAGCGTGCATAGCCTTCCTCATGATAGGTATAGGCATTAGTTTTAATCTCTACAGTATACGGCATATCCGGCTGATAATTATTCGCCGGAGTTGCGCCCATAAAGTAGGAGCGCATCAGATACTGTCTGCCGCGGAAACGGTCTGCGAGGAACTGTTCATCTCTTTTAGGCACCGGTCTTGGTCCCAACAGCTTGTTGAGCATAGCAATTGCCTCTGCAGGATTGGTTTCATAGCGAGCCAATGCTGCCACGGTATAAGCCGCTACCTGCTGAGCATCGGTTTCCGGTCCGATTTCAGCTGCCGATTGCGGCAGATTCTGGAAAATTACACGTTTGGTTTTTTCTTGTTTCTCCACTTTATTCACCGCCCTGTTAATAGTGTTATCAATAGTTCTGTCAATCATTCTGTCTACGCCGATTCTTCTGTTCCAGTCAAGAGCTTCTGCAGATTGCAATTGTCCCGCCAAAAGCATTGCGCAGCAAGCTAATACAATACCTTTCTTCATTTGTTGCACCTCCTCAGAATTATCCTGCGCTGTTAGATACGCAGGCATGTTTCCTTACAAGCTCATTGTACAACGAAATTTGCTAAAGCACCCCACCCAAACTGCCAAATTCGGGTAGGATGAGTATAAAATTTGTAGTTTTTTACGGAAAATTTCGCAATTCTCAACCCAAAGCAGCAGCCCCAGCATTATCATACACAGCAATCTCAGTAACCGCATCAGCGCAACCCCCATTGCCAAAATCGTGCGCCAGCATCTGCTGCTTACTCATCAGCCAAATCGTAAATTTTCCTTACCACGCCGTCGTCGGTAATATTATAAATAAGCCTGCCGCTCTTCTCTACCAGATAGCGCGCATCCTTAAACTTCACCGGATTAGGAGAATCGGGATCTCCCGCCTTAGTCATAGTATGATAGCTGTAACGCTTATCGACATCAGTATATAGGCTCATTTCCTGCTCCCACTGATAATCCCAGAAGCTAAAGCTGAAGGCATTTTTGTCCAGCAAATTAACATTCGGCTCCAGCACCAGCTGTAAAAACATCGCAGCTACAGCCCAAGGCATTTCCGTTTCACCCTGCACAAAGCGTGTACCTCTTTTGTTGCTTCTTTCATAAGTACCTGCCAAGGAAGGCTGCACCCGATTATTACCCTCAGGCTCACCCAAAATCCACTCACCGTAAAGCTTGGCTTGCGCCTGATAGCCCTGCGGATTACTCAAAGCATACTTTTCATAAAGCGGCATACTATATCTGTACATAGAAGGATAACCCATACCATTTTCCAGGCTCATAAGACCCGGCACATGAAGATAACCGATAAAACGCTCGCCATCATGCGCAAAGCGCACTACACCGCTCGCCTCGGTCTCATAGCGGTAATGGTCGTCCTGCCATTCACCGCTGTGCACCTTCAGGCTCATCAGAGTACCGTGCGTAGTCTCGTACACCATAGCACCACCCTCAACATGGGTAGCAGGATTGTACATCTCATAATAGTCCGCCCGCGCAACCGACATCCCGCCGCACAACAGCAGCGCACCGCACGCCAACGCACTCAAAAGCTTCTTCATAAGCTCACCTCCAGAAATACAACCCCCTTCCGCGTCACTACGTTCGGCACCTTCCCCGAGGGGGCAGGCAAGAAAGGTTATAACTCTATCCTAAATTGAGCAATTAATATATCGTGTACACAACCCTCAGTCATCGCCTACGGCGATGCCAGCTCCCTTTCAGGGAGCATATAAAGTTAACGAGAAACGAAATTTAGAATTTCGAAACACCTTTATATCTTCCCTGAAAGGGAAGGTGGCTGCGAGCTTCAGCGAGCAGACGGAAGGGTTGTAGCGCGATATTTAATTGCGATACGCAAAACATTTTTCAGCGTACAAAAAGGCCCCTGCTCCGCAATATTAACTTACGTCGCAAGGACCTCAACCTCAACTCACTGCCTCAACCCATAGCATCATTGCTGCACAACATCTTAATCTCACCATCAACTGTCACACTATAAGCATCCCACAAATTCGGATGTACATAATAAGTCATAACCAGCTCATCGTTCTTATTATAAACATAAACCCCAAAATAATCGCCGCCATCCTTCGGCATATACGAATTAAACACGCTGCTCGGATCCTCGGCAAAACGACTGCCATAGCCAAACCAATAATCCTTACTTCTCAAATCCAAACCGGTATTCTTCATATTCAGCTTACGCAGGAAATACAGCGCCATAGTATAATCCTCTTCCGCCTGCATTCCCTCAAGCCTATAAGTACCGCCGATATCAGGCTCACTCACCTTAGTAATCCCCATCTCGCGTGCATCAACCGTCGGCAGCAGCACAACCTGCTTACCATCTTGCACTCTAGCCTCGCAAACAAGCGGCTGAGAACCATAACCAAAATAACGTGTATCCTCACCATGACGGCCCACATCAAAAGAATAATCCTCCAGCACCAGTGAACCGTTCTCCAGCATACCCACGCCCTTAAACATCGGCGCATTACCGTCCTGCAAATCATAAGTAACAACAGAAGCAAAAACGCCGGACTGCGTATAAATCAGATGCAAAGAAGCATTATCCCTGCCATTAGCACCATAACGCATATACGAATACGCACCATAAGACGCTGCCATCGCCGCAGTACTAGCAAGCAGCAACAGGCAGAACATCAGCAAGCTAAATAATCTCTTCATCGCCACACCTCTATCTCTCAACCTCACTCAGCAACAGGCTGCCGTCCTCACCGCTGATAGCAATACCGAAAATACGCTCCCTGCCCAAAGAATCACGCACTGCAATACCATTGCGCGGGAAGGACTCGGAATCACGCATCACAATAATAATCGGCTCCGTTGCACGCAGAAAATCCTTATAATAAATAGACTGCACGTTAAAAACAGGATAACCCTCAGCGCTCACCTCACGCAAATCCAGCGCCACAACCTGAAAATCAGGGAAATCAACCGAGCTCGTCACCACAGCCTTCGCCGGCTCAAAAGCATCCGGCATCCGCACAACCTCGCAGGCCGCAGGATTAACATGAGCATCCTTCAGCCAGCACACATGCAGCATGCTTTGTGTAGGCTCCGCCACACTATTCGCCTGAGCACTGCCCCAACCGCCAAACAAACCAATACCAAGCGCCAATAACATTGCACCTAAAAATCTTTTACGCATAAAAAACACCTCCAAAGTTTTTTACATCTTCTCTTAAATTAAGCCCTCTTCAGGCGTTACACCTTACTCAATCTCCTGCAGATAAATACTGCCGTCCTTACCGCTTTGCAGAATCGCAAATTTGCGCTCCCTGCCTGCATCATCCTTAAAGCTGATACCATTCTTGGGAATAGTTTCCAGGCTCTCCAGATGCAGCACCAGCTTTTCATCAGCCATCAGCAAATCCTTGCTGTAAACGCTCTTGCCGGAAGCAAGCTCCAGCAGGCGGAACTCTTCCAGATTTTTCGTACTGCGGAAAATCACGTCCGCACCCTTAAAAGGATTAGGCACGGAAACCTGCTCGTACTTGGAAAGATCAAACTTTGCATCCTGCAGCTCATGTACGCCCATGCATTCCAGATACTGCATTGCCAGGCCCTTAAAGCCTCGTTGCTTATATTCCTTCAACGGCAGCAGCTCAAGCTTCACGCTGTCACCGGCCATCTCTGTGCCCATATCAAAGAAATCATCCGCAGTCATATTCGTCTTTTGCGAAACAGCCACATCATCTCTGCCCACATTGTTGCGGTAAACATCAAGACCCGGTTCATTATTGCTCTTCGAACGGGTAAAGTACATATCAATGCATCTTTTATTACCGTTCGGCAGCAAATCCTTCAGCGCCAGCACATAGTCTGTATTACTGCTGTTGCCGCGTGTCAGCAGCATATTGTTCGCCAACAGCTTAATATTGCTGCGTGCCCAGCCCTCATCAACAAATTTTATTTTGCCGTCCACAAAGGTATAGATAGCATAGATATCCTTGCCATAATAGCCCTTGCCCTGCTTTTCGTTATCCAAAATAGCAAAAATCAACTCCGGCACCTTGTCATTATTGATATCCTGCAGCGTATAACCAAGCATGTTCAACGCGTCAACGTAACCCATACGGTCACGCAGCTCATAAATACCGGTCATGCCCTGCTGCGGCACTTTATCCATATTGCCATCATTCACAAAATTATAGATGCCCTCCACCAGCTTGCCGTATTCGCGCTCATAGGCAGGCACCTTCGCCACAGTCGCTGCAGCTTCCTCCACCTTCGTGGCCTTGGGCTGCGTTGCAGCAGCCTGCTTATCAGAACCGCAGCCATTCAGCAGCATTGCCAAGGCAGTCAGCAGCATTGCTCCCACCAGGACATTTTTCCAGCTTTTCTTCAGCATATCAATCCCTCCGCTTCCCGCTGCCTGCTTTGCAGCTAATCTTTTATACCTATATTTTACCCTAAAAAAAACTAAAGCGCCCTACCCGAAACAGAAAATTCGGGTAGGGCGCAAGCTTTAAATCGGCAAAATTATTGCTTACAGCTTGTTGAATACATCCTCAACCATCTTCCAAACCTTAGCGCGGTCTACAGCGTAAACAATCTTCGCATTCTGAGCACCCTCAGGAGCAGCGCCGCGGAAGCCCATAGTCTGACCGTAACCGTAGCCGTATTGGTCATCCACATCAACCGGCAGAGTTTCGGATTCCAGAATTACGGACGGATCAATTGCTACTGCTGCTGCCAGAACGTCCCAAATGTAGTTTTTGAAGGACGGATCCTTGCGGAACATCGGGGTAGCATAATGGCTTTCCCACATAGCCTTGAAGCGGTCGCTCTTAATGCGGCTTTCCAAATCCTTAAAATCATTGTGGCTCATCAGTTCCTTGCTGCAAACATCCAGCGGCAGGAAGATTTGCTCCTTCCAGGGAGCGCGGTAAGCCTTTTTAGCGGTTTCCGGATCAATCCAAACGTTGAACTCGGAGGTCGGCATTACGTTGCCTTCGCAGAAGAAAGCGCCTGCCATATAAACAACGCGTTTAGCCAGCGGAGCAATTTCCGGAGCCTTGTCCAGAGCAGCTGCCAGGTTAGCACCGCTACCGATAGCAACGATGGTTACTTCGCCAGGATGCTTTTTGATAGTATCAATGATGAAATCAGCAGCATGTTCCTTTTGCGGGTTCATAACAGGCTCATCATTATAATTTTTGCGGTATTCAGCCTGCCAGGATGCCGGCTGAGGATAGCCTGCAGCGCCCAGATGGGAGTCATGGCCACGGCCGTAAATGCGTTTTTCTTCCTTCATGTTAGCGAAACGGTCCTTGCGGACGGTTTCATTAACGCCCATATATACAGGGATATCGGTGCGGCCGATGCCCTCCAGCTGACGGATAGCAGAAGCGGTACCGGTTTCAACCCAGGTATTGCCTATAACGATGGTAACACCCTTCAAATCCATTTTGGGAGATTCGGCAAGCATCATCATAGCGATGCCGTCATCAAACAAATCCACCATATCTGCGTCCAGAATAACCTTTTCACGTGCTGCAGCCTCAGCAGACAACGGAGCAGTCATAGCACCAACGCCCATGCACATGGAAAGCAACAGGCAACCACATAAGCTGGTTAATTTTTTCATTTTCATCTTTATTACCTCCTTAATTTCCCAACCTTATTTTATAAATTTCCGCACAAAATGCAGATTTTACCTTAATCAATCTCCTCCAGATAAACACTGCCGTCCATAACCTTCGCCCGAATCGCAAACTTGCGCAGGCTGCCGGTGTCGTCCCTGAAGCAGATACCGTTCTTAATAACAGTTTCATAGTCAAACTCAGGATCAGTTTCAAAGCTTTCCAGATGCAGTACCAGCTTTTCTTCCGGGTTCAGCAGTCCTTTGCTGTAGATAACTCTGCTACTATCCCCCTGCAAATCCAGCACTTCAAAGCTCGCCAGAGAAGTATTGCTGCTAAACAACACTTCTGCTCCCTGAGAGGGATTATCCACATAAACATGCTCATATGCGGAAAGATCTACCCTATTATCCTGCAGCTCATGCAAGCCCATACAGTTAAGATGCTGCATTACCAGTCCCTTAAAGCCACGGCTGCTGTATTCCGCAAGCGGTAAAAGCTCGAGCTTTTGGGCACCAAGGTCAATATTCATCATATCGTCAAAGTGCATGGAGGTTTTTTGGGTAACAAAGGTATCATTTACATCTAAATATTTTCGGTAAACATTACATCTGCCATCCTCAACCTTTGTATAGAAGGTTTCTCCCTGACGCAAACTGCCGTCCCGCAGCAAATCCTTCATTTCCAGCATCCATTCCATATCGTTATCGTCGATACAGGTGCGCTTGCTCAGCATATCTTGAGGAAGCAGACGCAACCGGCTGCGCGACCATCCCTCTTCAACAAATTTTATCTTATCGTCTACAAAGGTATAGACAGCATATATATCCCGGCCATAATATCCCTTGCCCTCAGGATAATCAATCTGGCCAAAAATCAGTTCCGGCATCTTATCATTATTGATATCCTGCAACGTATAGCCGACACTGCTTACGCCCTGACCGGGATCATTATGGCCCTCCAGCTCCTCAAAGCCTGTCAGCCCCTGCGCCGGCAGTCCGGCAGTATTACCCGTGGTCAAATAATCGCAGACACCCGCCACAATTTTTCTATATTCCTGCTCGTAGGCAGGCATAGCGGTGGCTTCTGCCTTAGGCATAGCTAGCAGCGATACTGCTTTTTTGTCAGAGCTGTCACTGCCTAGGAGCATTGTCAATCCGGTAAGCAGTAATGCTCCCAGCAAAATGTTTTTCCAGCTTTCTTTCAGCATATCAATCCCTCCGCTTCCTGCTGCCTGCTTTACAGCTGATTGTTTACAACTATAGTGTAGCCTAAAAAGAGTAAAAGCGCCCCACCCGAAAGGGTGATTTCGGGTAGGAGGAAGGGGGATTTTTGGGATATTTTTGGGTTTTTAGGGTGGTTTGAGAGAAAATTTTAGGAAATGAGTGCTGGATTCATAGAAACAAGGCAACCACAGCCTAGCAATTACTTGCGAACAAGATCGGCGCCGCACGTTTCGTTCTGAATCCGCACGAAATTACCGTCCGTGAATCGCTTCGCTTTTCATAATCTGAACACCTCAAGCTATTAAGCGATTCATGGGAAAATTTTTCGTTGCAACGCGATATTTAATGGCGACGCATATGCTTGTTAACGAAATCGACAACTATTAATGCTGTGCTTTCCTTCAGTTCATCCCACGCTTATCCGCCAGCAGCATCTTCTTAAACTCGCCCACCAGATACAGGCTGCCGCAAACGCACACAACACCGTCAGTGCCTGCTCCGCGGATAGCAGCATCATACGCCGTAGCAAGATCAGCCTCCGCCACAGCATTGCTGCCCACCAGCTTCGCTAAATCCGCAGCCTCCGCAGCACGCGCACCCTCATCGGCACGCACGGTGTAAACAACATCATCCTGCTTAATCAGCGTTTTGATAACACCACTCATATCCTTGTCACCCATCATGCCAAAGACAAACTGCACCTGCTTGCCGGGATAGTATTTATCCAAAGCATTACGCAAAGCCTTGGCACCGTCAGGATTATGCGCACCGTCCAGAATAATATCCGGATTCTTATGAATGCGCTCCAAGCGTCCCGGCCAAACGGTATTGGCCACGCCCACATGCAGCGCCAGCTCGTTAATACGGTCATCCTGCTTGCTCACCAGCTTGGCAGCAACAATCGCTACGCTGGTATTCTTAATCTGGTGCTCGCCCGGCAGCTTGATTTCATAATCGGAATGATAAAAATCACCTGCATGCAGCGTAAAGGTCTGTCCCTCCATCGAGCTTTTTACCTCCGTGCCGTGAAAGGCCTTGCCGTAAAGATAAACCGGCGCTTCCTTAAACATAGCCAGACTTACAATAGGACCAAGAGCTTCATTGCCCTCGGCCGCAGTAACCAGAGGCACCTTCTCCTTGATAATGCCGGCCTTCTGCATAGCAATGCGCTCCAGCGTTTTGCCGCAGCGGTCGGTATGGTCCAGCGCAACATTGGTAATAACGCTGACCACCGGCGTAATTACGTTGGTGGAATCCCACAGGCCGCCCATGCCTACCTCAATAACAGCATAATCAACCTTCTGCAGATAAAAATATAAAAATGCTGCAGCAGTCAGAATCTCAAACTGCGTCGGCTGCTCGCACACGCCCTTTTTGACAACGCTGTCGGCAGCAACCTTTACCGCAGTAATCGCTGTAGCAAAATCCTCGTCGCTGATATCCTTGCCGTTGAGGTTGATGCGTTCGTTGTACTTCACCAGATGCGGGGAAGTAAACTTGCCCACCTTCAGGTTTGCTGCCAGCAGAATATTCGTAATCATGCTGGTAACAGAGCCTTTACCGTTAGTGCCGGTTACATGCACTGTTTTAATCTTTTGCTCCGGGTTTCCCAACTCCCGCAAAAGTCCTTCAACACGCTCCATACCGAGCTTAATGCCAAATTTGCCCAGGCTGTCCAAATATGCCAGGCTTTCTGTATAATTCATTGTGCTTACGCCTCCATTAATAATTAGCTAATAGTTTATTATAACATAGTTTTGCGCACTGCGTCTTGCGAAAAGCACAAAAATAGCCGCTGCGTCCCCAAGAACGAGCGACTATTTTGCTAAGTGGATATCACCATATTTTATATGCTTATAGCAGGCCTACTGCTGCAAAGGGTCGTACCCATATTCGTTCGGCCCCTCCGTTCCCTTGAAGAACAAAAGATAAAGGCAGAAGAAAAGATTAACCAGCGGCACAATCAAAAGCAGCATCCACCAGCCACATTTATCCAAATCATGCAAGCGGCGCACGCCCATCATAATATTAGCTGCCAGCTGGAAAATTCCTAGCACAAAGGCAATAATCGAAAAGAGAAGATCAAGAGCACCGAAAGTTTCGGCTACAAAGGACAAAATTCCCTACACTACAAAAAGCACAATTGACAGGAAAAAGCTTCTGTAAATATAAGACTTGCGGTTCAAGCGTCCCTCAGACGTAAAGAACAGCTCCTTGAAAACAGCTTCCTTATCCGCACTGCTGTCCTTAAACAGCAGGTCCAGGCCCTCGCCAAGATTCAAAAACTTCTTGCCTGCTTTGGGTGCTGCCTGAGCGCTATACGCATCGGTGTCAGCTTCACCGGCAGCATTGGTATGCTTAAATTCATCAGGATCAGAATTAACCTTAGGATTGCCATCAGCATTAGCGTCATTATTTACGTTTGCTTGAGCATTGGCAGCACCAAAACCTTCTTGCTCAGGACTGTCATTAATACTCTTTTTATAGCTTATATCAGCACTGCTGGCAGCACCGGCTGCAACACCGGCAACAGCTCCCTCCTGCGGCTTTTGCTCCTGCTCCAGCTTCTGGCCGCAATTCTCGCAAAATTTGGCACCGAGTTTAATTTCACTTCCGCAATTAGTACAGAATTTAGCCATTTTCATCGCCCCCTTTTTCTTTTATTGTAACCCAAGAAGCACTGTAATTCAAGAGAGCAAAAAGCGTACAGCGCCAAACCTTCACAGCTTGTTCGTTGTACACTTTCCTTTATATATGTTAAAATATTTTTATGATGCTTCCATAATGGTAGGCGGTTGCCCTCTGACGCGATAAATTCAGTTTCACTGAAAATCCCGCAAGAGGGAGGTGTTACTGATGGATATACTCGAAGTTATTGCTTTGCTGAGCTTATGCTTTGCTTGCATTAAATTAAGTATGGAAATCAACAAGAACGCAAAAAAATAACCGCCCAGCCTCGCAAACTGACGGTTATTTTTCATAACTAAAAGTTTTAAGGGCAACCATCTATCGGAAGCACCTTTTCTATATTTATAATAGCACAAACACAAGCTTTTGGCAAGTTTAGGCAGGCCTACCTGCCAAAGCTGCGCAAATACTCCTTCAACAAAAAGATGCAGAAATAAGGAAACGTATAGACATTATTATTGCAGCCTATATTACCACCTACAACCTTAATGCCGAATTTTATATCCGGATACTTATCACTGTTAATCAGGGTATTCAAGGAGCGGGCCATGTTATTGGTCGCTTTAACCTCAACCGGCACAAGATTGTCAGCAGTACGCATAAAGAAATCTTCTTCCAGCGTAGAATCATCTTTTTTATAATAATACAAGCCGCAACCGGCTTTTTTTAACGCCTCTGCTGCAATATTTTCGTACAATGCGCCCTTATAGACACCTAAATTTTTATAGGCACGCAAATCCTCCTGCGCCTCATCGTCAAGCATGGCCACCAAGAGGCCAGTATCAGCCATATACAGCTTATATTTCGTCTCATCATAATTGCCCTTCAGCGGCAGCTCCGGAAAAGACAGACAGTAGCAGGCATTAATAATCCCTGCATCACACAGCCATTCTATGCAGCCACGATAATCCTTAAAACGCGCCCCCCTAGCTACCTTCGTTATCTGAAACTTTTTATTATCCTTCGCCAGCTGTACAGGTATATGCTTGAATACATTCAGAATACGTGTCTGGTCCATGCCATCGGCATACTTACGTATATCCTCTTCATAATCCGCCAGCAGCTGCCTTTGTGTTTCCAGAGAACCGGCAAAGGTTCCCTTCTCTATGTATTCGCGCACCACAGCAGGCATGCCGCCTAAAATGCAGTACTCGGTAAATAATTGCATGAACACCTGCATTTCAACCTCACTAAAAGGTTTAAGCGTACGCATATGCTCTAAAAAACTGTCGCGCACCGATTTTTGATGTCCCTTGGCCCACAAAAATTCCTCAAAATCCAGGGAATACATTTCGTAATCTGTTTTATAGCCTACACTGTTGCTTTCAATCCTTTTGTAATTGATGCCAAGCATGGAACCACTGCAGATAACATCAAAACGTCCATCAAGCTTAAAAAATTTTAACGCTGTAGCAATTTCAGGAAAATCCTGTAATTCATCAAAGAAGATTATTGTTTTCTGCGGCTCGAATATTTTACTTGTATCCAACAAGGAAATATTTTTTATAATCGCATCTGTATTATAGCCATCAGCAGTAATCATCTTGTACTTGGGTTCTTCAACAAAATTTATGTAAATAACATGCTCGTAATTTGCTTCAGCAAAACGTCT
>OKUV01000604.1_pt1 | contig 13939 bp, 9 predicted proteins | sample 1606661 | NCBI WGS metagenome assembly OKUV01 (sample SAMEA3882521, study PRJEB24775) | human gut metagenome | biome: human-associated habitat; feature: intestine environment; material: feces | place: Netherlands | collected 2009/2010
CATCCGCCGCTGCGTGCGCGTGGATGGACTTCCGAGCCTCACAGAGTACGAGACTCTGCAAGTAAACGACCGCTTCACGCTCCTGCGCCTGCGCCCACAGACGGGTCGCACGCATCAGCTTCGCGTCCACATGGCATACCTCGGTCATCCCCTCGCGGGCGACTGGCTCTACGGCACGGAGGACAAAACCCTCATCGCCCGCCCCGCGCTGCACTCATACGAGCTGTGGTTCACCCAGCCGGTCACCGGACAGGAATTGCACTTTACAGCGCCTATCCCGCAGGATATGCAGCGCTTGATGGAATGAAAAAGCACCGTTTTGGCCGGCTCCACATAAGAAAACATGCGCCGTAAAAGGCAAATTTTGCACGGGCTCCTTCGTTGCGCCGTCTTGCCATGCGACAGCATGCCTGCGCCGCCGCGCCTCGGCTCCGCACAAAATTTGCTCTTTTTCGGTGCGAAGCAGTTTTGCCAATGAATTTTTGAGATGAAATCGGTTGAAAAAATCTCCCCATACTGGCGTATGGGGAGATTTTTTCGGTTGTATTTCAGCCAAAAAGGCGCAGGCAAAACCGCATGTTTTCTTATGCGGAGTCGGCCTTGGGCCGCCCTGCTTTTTTGCGCGATCTGAATGCCCCCTTGCTTTTTTGGGGACATTCCCGCGCATCTGTGTATTGCGAAGAAAGGCGAAAACTGCTATACTTTAATTTACTGAATGAGCATCATTTGGGGAGGGAATCTATCGTGCAGCTTGAACAGAGGCAGACGCTGAGCCAAAAGCTCGTGCTGACGCAGACGATGCGCCAGTCGCTCGACTGTTTGCAGCTCTCCGCGCCGGAGCTTACCGAATACGTGCAGGAAGTCGCGCTCTCAAACCCGCTGCTCGACGTACAGTCCCCCACCTATTACGAGACCGAGCTCCCCAGCGAGGCCGCTCCCGCCGAGCGTGAACCGCTCGAGGTGCGCGAGGCGGACTCATGGCGCGGCGTCACCTCCTCTGGCATGGAGGATGTGCAGGACTTCACCGCCTTTTTGACGCGCGAAAAGACGTTCCGCGACCACCTGACCGAGCAGATCGGGCAGATGAAGCTCGTCGACGACGAGCTTCTGCGCCTGTGCCGCTTTTTGATCGACTGTCTCGACGAGCGCGGCTATCTCGACTGCCCGCTCGAAGAGCTGTCACGCGAATTCGACATCCCGCTCTTCTCGCTCGAGCAGGCACTCTTCGCCGTGCAGATGCTCGACCCGCCGGGCGTCGGCGCGCGGAACCTGTCGGAATGCCTGACGCTCCAGCTCGCGCAGGGCCGCTCGCTCGACCCGCTGGCGCTGAAGATCTCGCGCGATGGGCTCGAACTGCTCGGCAAGCGCAACTTTTCCAGCCTTGCCGTTCTGCTCGGCGTCAGCGTCGGTGAAGCCAGGGCCGCTGCGGCCAAGATACTCGCGCTCAACCCGATCCCCTCGCGCAGCTTTGCCGGCAGCGAGCAGATCGCCTATGTCGCCCCCGACGCGGAATTTTCCGTGCAGCAGGGTCAGCTCGTCATCGAGCTCAACGAGCGTATTCTGCCGCACCTGTCCGTCAACGCCGAATACGCCGCGCTGATGAACACGAGCGACGACCCCGAGGTCCAGCGCTACGTGAAAGAAAAGCTCTCCGAAGCACAGGCCCTCATCAAGGGCGTCCACACCCGCTGTGACACGCTCGTACAGATGCTCACGCTCATCGGGCGCGAGCAGCACGGCTTTTTCTGTGGCGGCGAGGCACTGCTGCCCGTGACGATGCAGCAGCTTTCCGAAAAAATGGGCGTCAGCACCTCCACCGTGAGCCGTGCGGCGCAGAATAAATACATTCAGTTCCAGGGCAGGATCATCCCCGTGCGCAGCTTTTTCACCACGGCGATCCGCCCCGACGCGGCAGTCTCGTCCCACGCGGTCAAGCAGCGGCTGCAAAGCCTCATTCGTGCAGAGGACCCGGCCGCGCCGCTCTCGGACGAGGCGCTTCGTCTGGCGCTCTCGGCTCTCGGCATCGAGGTCAGCCGCCGCGCCATCGCTAAGTACCGCGCGGAAATGGACATTCCGTCCTCGTCCCAGCGCAAAAAGCGCTGAGCGCGGGGCGCGATCCAATATTTTGTCAGGAGGAGCATGCTCTATGGCCAGCGTCTACGACCGCACCGACATCTACGACCTCTTCGACTCCCCGAAAAAGGATGCACAGACCCTCTCCCACTGGCAGGCCGTTTTCGACGGCAGGCCCATTCGCTCGGCGCTCGATGTGAGCATCGGGACGGGCTCGCTCACGCTGCCGCTCGGGCAGCTCGGCGTCTCGCTGTATGGCTCCGATTTGAGCGACAGCATGCTCGCGCGCTGCCGCAAAAAGGCGGACGAGCGTGGCATCGCCATCGACCTGCGGCAGAGCGATTTCCGCGACCTGACGTCTCATTTTGACCGCAGCTTCGACTGCGTGATGAGCACCGGCAACTCCCTTGCCTACGTGACAAACAACGAGATCACCGGCGTTTTGGAGCAGATGGACGCGCTCGTGGAGCCCGGAGGCTGCCTCTACTTCGACCTTCGCAACTGGGACCGTATCGTGGGGCAGAAAAAGCGTTTTTACTGCTACAATCCCGCCTTTCTGCCAAACGGCGACCGCGTGAACCTCATGCAGGTCTGGGACCATTTATCCGACGGCTCCATTGTCTTCAATCTTATCTACACCTTCGAGCGCGATAACAAAATCTTCCAAAAAGAGCGTTTTGAGGAGCACTACCACCCCGTGCCGCAGAAATTACTGCTCGACAAGCTCACGCAGCTCGGCTATCAGGACATTCAGGTCAAGGCCTTCCCCGTGCAGTTCGGCGTGTTTGACATCGAAAACAGCGAGTGGTACTGTGTGCTGGCGCACAAAGCAAAATAATCGTTGCCTCTTTTCGCAAAAAGGGGCATGATAGGAGATAATATCGTGCGCGGCGGCCAGCGCCGTGCGTTTCAACAGGAGGAAATTATCATGGACGGTATGAAAAATATCAGCAAGGCAGAGGTCCTGACCCTGCGCGATCAGGTCGCCTATCAGTCCGGTCAGGTCGTCAGCCGCACGCTGGCGCAGAACGAGCACGTGAGCGTCACGCTCTTCTCGTTCGACAAGGGTGAGGAGATCAGCACCCACGAATCCGGCGGCGACGCGATGGTCACCTGCCTCGACGGCGTGGGTCGGATCACGATCGACGGCGTCGAGCACATCCTGCACGAGGGTGAGAGCATCGTCATGCCCGCGCGCCATCCGCACGCGGTGTACGGTCAGGAGCAGTTCAAGATGCTGCTCGTCGTGGTGTTCTGATCTTTTTATTTACCGAAAAGGTGCGAAAGCAGTCTGTTTTCGTGCCTTTTTCGCGCCTTTACCGCAAGGTGGCGCATTATCGCGCCGCATGCTTCTTTGCGTGGCCCGAATGAAGCTTCATCCATCGGCCCAATTTTTCGCTTCCGATTTTAACATATCATTTTCTCATTAATACTTGACAAAATGTAATGGTATGGTATAATGATGCCAATTTCCGCAGCAAAGGAGGCGATCGTTTGAACACCATGGTTACGTCCAAAAATGTCAATTTTGGAGTAAGCTGGCGACTGATCGTTGGCGTAGAGGGGCATTCGTCCGAATCTAAGTCGTCGAAGCAGTCGGCAGCGGTTTGATCGACCTCATTTTCCAAAGCTCGGTTTGATTCGCTGCCTGCAATGATCGGCAGCATGGATCCGGTATGTTCCATTGATCTGGCAAAGCACTTGTGGAATGTTACAAGCATGGGAGTATCCCCTTGCAATGTCAGAGCGCGGGAACAGACCGGTTTTTTTGTTACCCGAATCATTCAGGACGGGGCATTTTTGCCCCACCGCCATGAAAGGATATTTCTCACCATGAAACGCAAGCTCTCCGCCAAAGAATACACCTATGTTGCCAGCATGCTCTTCGGCCTGTTTTTCGGCGCAGGTAACCTTATTTTCCCCGTGCACCTCGGCCAGATGGCCGGTTCCAACGTTTGGCAGGCCATTCTGGGGCTTCTCATCACTGGCGTGGGTCTGCCGCTGCTCGGCGTGGCCGCGCTCGGCATCAGCCGCTCCAACGGTCTTTTTGACCTGAGCAGCAAGGTCAACCGCCCCTACGCGATGTTCTTCACCTGCGCGCTGTATCTGACCATTGGGCCGTTTTTCGCCATTCCCCGCTGCGCGACGACGTCATTCACCGTGGGACTTGAGCAGGTGCTTCCGCAAAATGGCAGTAACACACTGTACCTGCTGCTCTTCTCGGTAGCGTTTTTCGCCGCGGCGCTCTTTTTCGCACTGCGCCCGGGCAAGATCCTGACCTGGGTCGGCAAAATTCTGAACCCCTGCTTTCTCGTCTTCCTCGGCATTCTGGTCGTCGTCGCGCTCCTCTCTCCGAGTGCGGCCATCGCGGATGTCGAGCCGCTCGGCGACTACGCGTCCCAGCCGTTTTTCGCTGGTTTCCTCGAAGGGTACAACACCATGGACGCGCTGGCGAGCCTTGCGTTCGGCATCATCGTCGTGCAGGTCATCCGCGACCTCGGCGTGGACGATCCCACCGCTGTGGCGGGGAGCACCGTCCGCGCGGGCATTTTCAGCAGCCTTCTGATGGCGTTCATCTATATCGCCGTCACGATCGCCGGCACGCAGAGCCGCGGCGTGCTTGAAGCCAGCGAGAACGGCGGCACAGCGCTCGCGCAGATCGCGCAGCACTACCTCGGCTCCGCCGGTCTCTTCATCCTCGCCGCCACGGTGACGCTCGCGTGCCTCAAGACCGCCGTCGGTCTCATCACGAGCTGCGCCGAGACGTTCAGCGCGCTCTTCCCCGACGGGCCAAAGTACCGCATCTGGGCAATCATTTTCAGTCTCGTGTCGCTGCTGTTTGCGAACCTCGGCCTCAGCGCCATCATCAGCTATTCGCTGCCGGTGCTGATGTTCCTCTATCCGCTCTCCATCGCTCTCATTGCGCTGGCGCTGCTCGGTAAATTCTTCGGCCACGACCGCACGGTGTACTGCTGGACGATCGGCTTCACGCTCATCGCTGCCGTTTACGATCTGATCATCGCGCTGCCCGAGAGCGTGTTCAACGCCATCCACGGTCCGGCCATCAAGGCGTTCGGTCAGCAGTACCTACCGTTTGCCGACCTCGGCCTCGGCTGGATCTGCCCGACGCTTATCGGCGCGGCCATCGGCCTTATTCTGCACTTCATGCGCGGGAACAGGGCCAAGGCGTGAACCCCTTACAAGTCAAAAATCCGTCCGGTCGATGACCGGACGGATTTCTTTTATTTATCGCGTGTTTTCGCCGCTCACAGCGTCGCGGCAAACTTCGTCACCGCGGCAAGGCCGTCTCTGAGCGTGTTGACGTCGCAGGCGTAGCCGACGCGCATGCTGTGGGGCTGCTCGAAGCAGTCGCCCGGCGTGACGAACGCACCGGTCTCGTGGTACATGCGCTTGCAAAACTCGTAGGAGGGGATATCGAAATCGTAGTAAACGAGCGCGGTCGTACCGGCTTTGGGCTTGGTGTAGAAAAAGTGCGGATTTTCCTTGATCCAGTCATCGAGGATGGCGAGGTTCTCGCGCACGATGCGCTGATTGCGCTTGAGCATCACGTCGCTGTGGCGCAGGGCGATGGACGCGATCGCATCGTCGAACATGCCGCAGCTAATTAAATTGTAGTCGCGGTGCGACAGGAACGCCTTGCGCGCCGCTTCATCGTGCGTGGCGATCCAGCCCATGCGAAGGCCCGCGAGCGAGAAGACCTTGGACATGCTGCTGACCGAGATGCCCTTTTCGTACAGGTCGACGATGGACTCGCACCACTCGTCCTCCTGCGTCAGGTGGCGGTAGACCTCGTCGCAGAGGATGTACGCGCCCACGCCGCGGGCGATCTCCACGATGCTCTCAAGCAGCTCCTTACTCATCAGCGCACCGGTGGGGTTGTTGGGGTTGTTGATGCAGATCATTTTCGTCTCGGGCGTGACGAGGCTCTTGAGCTCATTCAGGTCGGGGAGATAGTCGTTTTCCTGCTTTAGGTGCATGATGGCGACGTCCGCGCCGATGGCCTCGGGGATGGAGTAGAGCTGCTGATAGGTCGGCATGATGCTGACCACGCGGTCGCCCGCGGAAATGAGCGAGCAGAACACATGATGGTTCGCGCCCGCCGCGCCGTGCGTGAGCACGACCTCATCGGCCTTGATCGTGTGATAGAGCTTGGAAATGCCGCTGCGCAGCGCCTCGCTGCCCCAGATATCGCCATAGGTCAAGCGCTGGGCACAGAAGTCCTTCAAAAAGTCCTCCTTGTTCTCGCCCGTGAGCTTGAAAAGCTCGTCGAGCGAAACGGAGTCGACGCAGGTCTCGGCGATGTTGTAGAGCGCACCCACCTCGTACTCGTTCATCCATTCTTCCACAGCAAAGGGCTTGATGTTCATATCGTTCTCCTTTTCTCTATAAAAAAGTAACAGCACCCACGACCCAGCCTTATCCGGTCGCCCGGAATACCTACGGCTCAGTCATGGATGCCTTTTCTCCCCGGCCGGTGCCAAAGGAGGCATTGATGATGAAGTTGATTGTATTATAATGCATTTTTATAGGATGTCAAGCGGGAAAGCGTAAATTTATCGCCCTTTTGCAGGGCGAATATCCAGCTTTCCGTATGGTTCCGTCACGCTGCTCTGTCCGCGCCGCACAGCGTCTTTTTCTTGCCCTTTTTCGCGCGGACTGCTATACTGGGAAAAACGACGAAAGTGAGAACGATCATGCCGAATTTTGATCCGTTAACTTACCGATATTCTTCCCGCCGCAACGTGGTCTACGCCAAAAACGGCGTGTGCTGCACGTCCGTTCCCCTCGGCGCACAGGTCGGCCTCGACGTGCTGAAAAATGGCGGCAACGCCGTCGATGCCGCCGTCGCCATGGCCGGCGCGATGCCGCTGCTCGAGCCGACGGGCAACGGCCTTGGGTCCGACTGTTTCGCGCTCGTGTGGATAGAGAAGGAGAAAAAGCTCTACGGCTTGAACGCCAGCGGCGTTGCGCCGATGGCGCTGAGCGCGGACGAGGTCCACGCCAAAGGCTTTGACGCTGTCCCCGAAGAGGGCTGGCTCCCCACGATGGTCCCGGGCGCGCCCGCGGGCTGGGCGGCGCTCAATGCGCGCTTTGGCACAAAGCCGCTCTCCGAGCTCTTCGCCCCCGCCATTTCCTACGCCGAAAACGGCTATGCCGTGCCCGTCAATGTCGGCAAGCTCTGGGCGCGCGACAGCAAGCGCATCGCCAGGGTCATGGCGCAGGACCCCGCCCCCTATGAATACTGGTGGAAGAGCTTTATGAAGCCGGACGGCTCGCCGTACCGCGCGGGCGATGTCTTCCGTTTCCCCGCCTATGCCGACACGATGCGCTCCCTTGCCGAGACGAATTGCGAGAGCTACTATCGCGGTGAGCTGATGGAAAGGATCGTCGCCCATTCGCGTGCCACGGGCGGCTACTTCTGCGAGGACGACTTCAAGAACTACCACCCTGAATGGGTCGAGCCCATCACGCAGGACTACCGCGGCTACACCGTCTGCGAGATCCCGCCCAACGGCCACGGCATCACGGTGCTGATGGCACTCGGCATGCTCAACGGGCTGACACTGCCCGAGCAGCGCGAGGACGCGGACTACTATCACAAGGTCATGGAGGCCATCAAGCTCGCCTTTGCCGACACGAAGACCTACGTCGCCGACCCGCGCTATATGAAAACGAAGGTCAGCGAGCTGCTCTCGCCCGACTATCTTGCTGCCCGCCGCGCACTCATCACAGACAAGGCGCTCGAGCCCAAAGCGGGCGACCCGCACTGCGGCGGCACGATCTACCTCTGCACCGCAGACAGCGAGGGCAACATGGTCTCGCTCATCCAGAGCAACTACTGCGGCTTTGGCGCGGGCATCGCCATCCCCGGCACGGGCATCTCGCTTCAGGACCGCGGCGCGAACTTCTCCCTCGACCCGAAGAGCGATAACTATTTGGAGGGCGGAAAGAAGTCCTACCACACGATCATCCCGGGCTTTCTGCTCAAGGACGGCGAGGCCGTCGGCCCGTTCGGCGTGATGGGCGCGTTCATGCAGCCGCAGGGGCAGGTCGAGGTGCTGACGAGCACCATCGATTACGCCATGAACCCGCAGGAGGCGCTCGACGCGCCGCGCATCCAGTGGATCGGCGGCAAAAAGCTCCAGATCGAGCGCGAGGCGGGCGAGGCGATCGCCGAGCAGCTGCGAGCAATGGGGCACGAGGTCGAGATCGTCGACGACTGCACGGCCATGGGCCGCGGCGAGATCATCTGGAAGTGCGAAAACGGCGTTTACGCCGCGGGCACCGAACCGAGATGCGACGGCACGGTCGCAAGTTGGTAATAAAGCAAAAAAAGGGGGCTTCCCGACGGGAAGCCTCCTTTTTTGCACATTTTTCAAAATTAAACCTTGGCCTCGCTGTTGTGCTTGCTGGCGACGTAGCTTCTCATCGAGTTCACGACGATGGTCGCGCCGAGCACGATGAGCAGCACCGCGATGATGAGCTGCAAGCCGTTGGCGATAAACACCGCGCCCCAGGTCGTTTCGCCCGCGGGGATGGTGACGGCAGCGGCATTTTGGATGGCGCTCACCATGGCCATCAGGCGCTGCACGAGCGCCGTGAACGTGACGCAGAGCATGATGACGAGCGGCGGGAAGAGCATCTTGTTGCTGCGGCCCGTGACCTTGAGGAAGACGCACAGCGTGATGAGAACCAGCGCGGAAAGGAGCTGGTTGGCCGAGCCGAACAGCGGCCAGATGTTGGAGTAGCCGATCTTCGTGAGTACGTAGCCGAGCACGAGCGTCAGCACCGTGGAGAAATACGTGTTGCACAGGAGCTTGCGCCAGGGCTCGGCGTGGGCCATGTCGTCCACACTGAAAAGCTCCTGGAAGCTCATGCGCGCGATACGCGCGACGGCATCAAGGCTCGTGAGGGCGAGGGCGGAGACGCACATCGTCATAAAGACCGTGGCGGCGTAGTTCGGCACGCCGAACATCTCGAAGAAGCCCGCAACGCCGCGGCTGAAGATCTGGAACGGGGTACCGGCGGCGGGAGTGCCGTCCGCCGCGGCGGCCGCACCGGCCACGCAGAGCGCGAGCACGGCAAGCAGGCTCTCGAGGATCATCGCGCCGTAGCCGACCTTGAGCATGTCCTTCTCGTTTTCGACCGTCTTGGACGACGTGCCGGAGGAGACGAGGCTGTGGAAGCCGGACACCGCGCCGCAGGCGACGGTGACGAACAGGATGGGGAACATCGTGCCGAGCTTTTCATTGTTGAAGCCCGTGAAGACGGGGAGGTTCATCGTCGGATGCGCAACGAGAAGGCCGACGACCGCGCCCGCGATCATGCAGATGAACATGAAGGTGGTCATGTAGTCGCGCGGCTGCTTCAAAAGCCACATCGGGAGAACGGCGGCGAAGAAGATGTAGACGAACGTGATGTAGCTCCAAGTCACCTTGCCGAAGATGAGTGGGCAGTTCATGCCGACGGCGAACGAGGCAACGATGCAGAGGATGCCGAGCACGGCTTCCTTCCAGCCCGAGAGGTTCAGCTTCTTCTGCACAAGGCCGAAGACGACGGCGAACACCATGAACATGATGGACACCATACCGGCTGCGCCGTTGGTCTGCGCGGCGTCAGCGAGCTGCGTCACGCCATCGACCACGGTGTAGGCGTTGAACGTGCCGGCGACCATGTCGGCGAACGCCGCGATGACGATCAGGCAGAACAGCCAGCAGAACAGCAGAAACAGCTTGCGGCCGAGCTTGCCGATGTACTTTTCGATCAGCATGCCCATGGACTTGCCGTCGTTTTTGACGGAGGCGTACAGCGCGCCGAAGTCCGTCACAGCGCCGAAGAAGACGCCGCCGAGCAGCACCCACAGCAGCACCGGCAGCCAGCCGAACGCGGCGGCCTGAATCGCGCCGGTGACAGGGCCCGCGCCCGCGATGGAGGAAAACTGATGGCTGAAGACGGTCCAGCCGTTGGTGGGGACAAAGTCCTTGCCGTCGTTATACTTGACGGCGGGCGTCTGCGCCTTGGGGTCGATGCCCCAGGTTTTGGCGAGCCAGCGCCCATAGAGTGCGTAGGCAGCGACGAGGACGACCGCCGCGATCAGCACGATGACGAGTGTGTTCATGTGATTTCCCTTTCTTTCCTAAAAAACTGTGTTCTTCGCCAATGCCGGGAGCAAAAAGAAAAGCCCCGCCTCTGCCGCGGATTTTCCACAACGAAAACCCATCGCAAAGACGAAGGCCAGTATCGCGGCGATATCCGCCGCAGATCTCAACTTCCGCGTTACCACTTTGCTTGCCGGAAAACCGGCCTCTCAACCGCTGCCCGAAAATCGGAGAGCGTTCCCCGTTAACGGAGGGATACCGGCTGCAATTACTCGGCGCAAGCGCCTTTCACCGCGGCTGCTCACAGGGGATGGCCTGCCCGTTCCTTGCTGCCGTTTTGCACCACCAACGGCTCTCTGAAAGCGGTGATCCGGGGAAGTCGTGTCCTGCTCAAAGCATTTGACGAATGATGTGTGTACAATAGACCCATCCTCCGCCGTTGTCAATACAATTTTGTCCGCGCAGGACGGATTTCGTCGAAGAAAATAGACGCCCCATCACTTCTCCGCCGCCGCTTTAGGCAAAATGCAAATGCAAAGTATGAATAGCACCATGCCGAAACGAAATAGAACCTGGCCGGCAACGCAGTCATAACAACGGGATGCTTTCAAATTTTGACCTGTTTCGGCAGTTTTCGGTTTGCCGAATTTCCGCTTGAAATATTTTAACAAAATATTATTTTTTCTTTCTTGACAAAGGCTCGTTCTTATGTTAGCTTTAAAAAGCAAAATGAATCAACCGATCGGATGATGAGTTCGGGAGAGACCGCGGAATATTCTGCCGCGGCGCCGAAGGGGAACGCAGAAGCTCTCAGGCAAAAGGGCCGAACTCGGACGACGCTCCGAAAAGTGCGTTTACGCACGCCGAAGGTGCAACCTGCCGCGATGACTCGGGCGGGGAATCTCTCAGGTGATCAACGGAGGCACAAAGCTCAAAAGGGAGTTTTGTGTCTCTTTTTTGATGCTTAATTTTAATAATTTTTATAAGATTCATTAAAATTATTGTTTTCGGAGGATGCGCACTATGCAAAAGAAGACCCCACTTTACCAAACGCATGTGGACATGGGCGGCAAGATCGTCGAATTCGGCGGCTTTCTGATGCCCGTGCAGTATCCCACCGGCGTGATTGCCGAGCACATGGCCGTTCGTGAAAAGGCCGGATTGTTCGACGTTTCCCACATGGGCGAGCTTCGCCTCAAGGGCCCTGATGCCGTCGCCAACGTGCAGAAGATCATCACCGCCGACATTTCGAACATGAAAGACGGCGAGATCAAGTACTCGATGTTCTGCAACGACAATGGCGGCATCATCGACGACTTCATCGTCTACCGCTGCGCAGCGGACAATTACTGGCTCGTCGTCAACGCGGGCAACCGCGAAAAGGACGCCGCCTGGGTCGAGAGCCACCTCTCCGGCGACGTCGACTACCGCGACGAGGGCAACGACTGGGGCCAGATCGCCCTGCAGGGCCCCAGGTCCGGCGACATTCTCAAAAAGCTCTGCGACGAGCAGTATATCCCCGCCAAGTACTACACCTTCACCGAAGACGTGCCCCTGAACCTCGGCGAGCGCACGATCCATGCTCTCGTCTCCCAGACGGGCTACACCGGTGAATACGGCTTTGAGATCTACTGCAAGGCCGAGGACACCGTCGACCTGTGGAAAGCGCTTCTGAAGGCGGGCGAGCCCGAGGGGTTGATCCCCTGCGGCCTCGGCGCGCGCGACACGCTGCGCTTAGAGGCTTCGATGCCGCTCTACGGCCACGAGATGAACGACGAGATCACGCCGAAGATGGCGGGACTTCCGTGCAAGCTCACGGGCAAGGACTTCATCGGCCGCGACGCGCTTGTCGCGCTCGGCGCGCCGAAAATGAAGCGCATTGGCATGAAGGTCGTCGGCCGCGGCATCGTGCGCGAGCACTGCGACCTCTACACGATGGATGGAGAAAAGATCGGCTGGGCGTCCTCCGGCACGTTCGCGCCCTATATCGGCTGCGGTGTCGCGATGGGCTATATCCCCGCCCAAGATATCGAGATCGGCAAGCACCTCAATGCCGACGTGCGCGGCCGCATGGTCGAGCTCGAGATCGTGCCAATGCCGTTCTACAAGCTCGAACGCTGAAATAGAGATTTTTGACCGAATATTCGGAAACCATTGGACCGTCAATCACAAACAACATTCACTGAGAACAATTTTGAGGAGGAAATTACCATGAACATCCCTGCTGAGCTGAAGTATTCCAAGTCCCACGAGTGGGTCAAGATGGACGGCGACGTCGCCGTGATCGGCATTTCTGATTTTGCCCAGGATGCGCTGGGCGATGTGGTCTTTATCAACCTGCCCGCCGAGGGCGACAGCGTCACCGCCGGTGAGAGCTTCGGCGATGTCGAGTCCGTCAAGGCTGTCTCCGACGTGATCTGTCCCGTCAGCGGCACGATCTGCGAGGTCAACGAAGCGCTCGCCGACGCGCCCGAAACGCTGAACTCCGACCCCTACGGCGCATGGATCATCAAGGTCTCTCCCGTGACCGACACTGAGGCGCTGCTTGACGCCGCCGCTTACGAAGCGCACTGCGCGCAGGAGGGCTGAGATGGGCTCTTACGTTCCCACCACGGCTGCGGAACGGGAAGAAATGCTCGCCGCCATCGGGGTCGACAGCCTGGAAGGGCTGTATAAGGCCGTCCCGCAGGAAATGCTCCTGCGGAGCGGCGGGCTGAACATCCCCGAGGGCCTGAGCGAGCTTGAGGTGCGCGAGGCCGTCACCGCCATGGCCGAAAAGAACAAGGTCTTCAAGACTGTTCTTCGCGGCGCGGGTGCCTACCGCCACTTCATCCCGTCGGTCGTCAAATCCGTCACCTCCCGCGAAGAGCTTGTCACCTGCTACACCCCCTATCAGGCGGAGATCAGCCAGGGCGTTCTGCAGGGTACGTTTGAATTCCAGACGATGATCTGCGAGCTGACCGGCATGGACGTTGCAAACGCTTCCGTGTACGACGGTCCAACGGCTGCCGCCGAAGCCATGCACATGCTTACCGGTGCAAAACGTAAGAATAAGGTCGCATATTCGGCGGGTCTGCATCCGGATGTGATCGCCACGATGAAGACCTATGCGCGCTTTTCGAAAACCGAGCTTGTGGAAGTGCCGCTTGCCGAAGACGGCCGCACCGATTGTGCCGCGCTTGAAGCGGCGCTTGCGGGCAGCGCGGGCTTCTTTGCCGCACAGCCGAACTTCATGGGCTGCCTGGAAGATATGGCGGCGCTTGCGGAGCTGACGCACGCAGCGGGCGGGCTGTTTGTCTCCTATGTGAACCCGATCACGCTCGGCCTTCTGAAGCGCCCGGCCGCGTACGGTGCGGATGTTGCCATCGGCGACGGCCAGCCGCTCGGCCTCCCGCTTTCGTTCGGCGGGCCGTATGTGGGCTTTATGGCTGCAACCGAAAAGCTTGTGCGCAACCTGCCCGGCCGCATTGCGGGCGAGACCGTGGATGCGGACGGCACGCGCGCCTATGTGCTCACCCTGCAGGCGCGCGAACAGCATATCCGCCGCGAGAAGGCGTCTTCCAACATCTGCTCGAACCAGATGCTTTGCGCTGTGACGGCAAGCATTTACCTTGCGCTGATGGGCCCTGCGGGCATGCGCGAGGTAGCGGAGCAGAACCTGCAGAAAGCGCATTATCTTGCCGATGGCATGAAGCAGATCAAAGGCGTGAAGCTGCGCTATGCTGACACCCCGTTCTTCAACGAAT
>OKUV01000631.1_pt1 | contig 13375 bp, 14 predicted proteins | sample 1606661 | NCBI WGS metagenome assembly OKUV01 (sample SAMEA3882521, study PRJEB24775) | human gut metagenome | biome: human-associated habitat; feature: intestine environment; material: feces | place: Netherlands | collected 2009/2010
AGACAGCTTAACATTATAGGTGCAAATGTCTACCACAGAAGTGATATGGAGGAGGCAGCAGAGCTTTTATCAGACAGTGCCTATAATTTTGAAACAGTCATCACCAATGAGTTTTTGCCGGAGGAGTGCAAGGAAGCATTTGCCCTTTTAAATTCCGGAGACAAGAATGCAGAAAAGGTTGTGTTTACATTTGCATAGCCGACGCTAAGGAAAAGGATATAACAAAAAAACTGTGGAGCCGGAGGAAAGCCTGCGATAGAAGGATCGCTGTATGGAATAGAAATGAAAAAAGCATGGGAGTATGGATGGAGGTCCATAGACTCATGCTTTTTGATATTAGTGTGAAATGTGCAAATGCAGCTTGTCGGTTACTGTAATAAGCTTGGGTCAGGCTTTATAAATTCCACATCTCCGAATACCTTCTGCTTCTCTGCAATTACATCCTTCACAATGTTTTTGCCTAACTCATAGCTGGATTCCTCATCATAGATATGCTCAGCAAGTGTTCCGTTTTCTATTGGAACATACACTAATCCTACATGATCTGAAGTCTCGGATCTTATTCCGGAAGGAGAGCTGCTGTCAACATTCGATGTATCGTAGAAAAATGCCGCTATACCGAAATCTTCAAACTGCCAACCTATGTATACCAGTTCAAGTGAAAAGCCATTATCGGTGCTTTCCGGGTGGATAAGGTCATTTACCAGAGCGTGGGCATCCAGTGTCTCGGAGAAATAAGTTACATAATTTGGAGAACCAAATTCCGCAGCCAACATATCTAACAGCAAGTATTCTTCACATATGTCACTGTGATCTTTTTCCAGAGCTGCAAAATCATCATCAGACATTCTGAAGGTAGTATTGCTGAGATAAGTATCTGACAGGTACCATTTCATATTATCAAGAGCCTCACCTACGGTTCCGTCATCAGCGTCTATTTCCAGGTTTGGATAATCAAGACTGTCAGTAAAGAAGGAAGCTGCATAGGCATCATTGTTTAAACAGTCAGCAAGGGGAATGTTTCCCGAAGCATGAAACGGGATATTGTTTAAGGTATCTGTGGTAAATGGAAGTGCCTCTCCGTAAAGTGTAGCACCCTCTGGGAGCTCCAGATATTCTGCGTCTGACAGTTCGTGGGCTATGATCCATGGACAGTCCTTGAAATCAACATTTGCAGTATCATTGTCCTCTGAGTTGTCGGAGCTTTCATCACTTTCCGAACCGGCATCGTCAGAGCTGCTATTCTTTGTTGTGGCGTTGTCATCGCCGGAAGATTTGCTTCCCCCATCCTTTGATGATCCGCAGCCTGCCGCTGACATGAGAGCCATGGCAAGAGTAAGTCCAAGTGCTGTTGTTTTTAGTAAGTTTTTCTTCATATTCGTCCTCCTGTTATTGACACGGCTCACGAAGTGATGGCGTGTTTTCATTTTTCATGTGTCGTTCGACACTAATACTCTTATATTATACAGACGAAGCAGAAAAAGAAAATGTTGGGGTTGAACAAAAATTTTCGGGATTTTTTTGAAAGTTTTTGTTCGGGAGGGTATTAGGTCAATTTCGATTTGGAGTTCTATAGAGAAATTTGACATAAGTATAATAAAATGTTAGTATATATCAAAAGAGGTGCTACCGATAGGCGGTTAGCCCTGATATATCAAGTAAAGTAATCGCTCAGTCGGTCAGGACAGTGGGCGATTATTTTTTTGCCTTATCATTGCTCCGAGGACCAATGGTATAACCAAGAGCAAAGCAAGCAATGCACAAGCTGATAATGGCTATAAAAAGTTCCGTTGTAAGCATAAGCACAACCTCCTCTTTAGATTTCCATAAATGGATTTCTATGTAAACGCAAGCTAATACTCTTGCGGAGAAGGACTAATCGCCTACCGCGTAGGGTAGCACCACACATATTATAACAAACGCGTGTTCGATAATCGAGTATAATACGCATATTTATGCAATTTAATATTTTTTTTTATTTGTTTATGTTGACAGGACAATGTTGTCTTTGCAATACAAATAAAAACTCAGATTTAATCATGGGGAATATCATGAAAACGTCCGTCGAGCTCTTCAGTTTTCACTATATTTATAAATGCGTGCTCGTCTATCTGTCTGATTATAGGCACCAGTTCCCTCTTGGCGTCAGAATTTATAACTGAATAAATAAGGGTCTTTTCCTTTTTCTCGTAGCAGCCGGTGCCCTTGAACAGGGTGGCGTCGTGGTTGGTCAGATCCCTGATGGCATGGTAGATCTCATTTGACTTGTCCGAAATAATGAACAAGGTCTCCTTCTTGTACCGTTTGTACATGAGCTGTATTACCTGAGTGCTGCAGAACTGGTAAATGATGGAGTACAGGGCACTGGACCATCCAAACAGGGCTCCTGCGATCACAAGCATTACAACATTTCCCATGAGAATGTAGTTCCAGGCGTCAATCCCCTTTTGATGGGCTAAATATATGCTGATGAAATCCGTACCGCCGGTGCTGGTCCCCACATTTAAGCACAGGCTGATGGCAATTCCGTTGATAAGCCCGCCGAACAGACTTATGAGCATGATGTCATTTGTAAATACATATCCAGGCAGCACATCAACAAATATACTTGACAGCAATATGACTATTATGGAATAAATGGTGAAACGCTTGCCGATGTATTTGTAGGCAATGTATGTTGGGAACAGGTTCAAACCTATGTTGAACACTGCAAATGGTATGCTCACATGAAGAAACTCTGTGCCGATATTCTGTAACAGCAGGGAGGCACCTGAGAAACCGCTTGGAAATAATCCTGCATTTTTCGTGAAACACCGCAGGTTCCATGCATACAGGATAGATGCAAATATTACTATAAAAAGGCGGAAAAACTGATAAAACTTCGGATGCTTTGACTCTAAAGATCTAAACATATGCTATACCTCCTATAACTTGAAATCAGCCCATGGACGAGGTACGGCATAACACACATGATTATGCCGTATCCCGATCTAAAAGAGCTTGCCTGTATTATACCACAAGCAGAGGGAGGCGAAACAGGTGGAATGTTATTATTGTTTGATATCTATCTGATATTGTTCTATAAATATCTCACGAGCTCATTGATGATCGGTGCGTAGTGCTCACCCTGGAGACCATAGTCTTTTTCTTTATAATTCCATGCGGCACGACCGATACCGTACTTCTCGAATACAGAGTGGATATCCTTGTACCAGTTAAGAGTGCCGTTAAGAGGAGCTCTGTCGATGACTCCATACTCGCCACAGTACATAAAGCCGTTTCTTTCTTCAACTGCCTTGATTCCATCAAGAAACATTGCTTCAAAAAATTCCGGACCGAGAGTGTGAAGCCCAAGGCTTTCATCAGCAAATGCTCCGTTAATACATCCTGGTATTTTTTTGGATTCTGTAACATATTTGTTCCAGTCACCGGGATATTCAATGTGAAAATCTTCCGGCATTCCATCTACCCAGTAAGCAGATTGATGGGTGAACAGCATTGGCTCGTAGCAGTGAAAATTGTATACAATGTTCTCGTCATCTGTATGAGGGAGGTGCTTTATCGTGGTGACAGCATTGTAGCACACTCCGCCCAGAAGTATTTTTGCGTTCGGGGCTTTTGACCGGATAATATTTATACAGTTGGAAGAGATATCATTCCATTCGTTTATAACATCAGGGCTTACAACTTCATTTAATGGCTCAAACATGATGATGTCGGAGTCTTTTGCATATCGGGTTATTAACTTTTCCCATATTTTATAGAATCTTTTCTGGAGAGCTTCGTCATAGAAGAAATTAATAGATTCTGCAGGCTTGTCAAATACGTAGCCGTATGTCTTATGCAGGTCAAGAACCACATTGAGACCATGCTTTCTGCACCATTCGATGCATGAATCAATGTAGAAGTATCCATTTTCTTTGTCACTTCCATCTTCGTTTTCAAAATTATTATAATCAATTGGAAGACGAACGTGATCAAGACCCCAGGATGCTATCTTGATGATATCTTTTTCTGTGATAAATGTGTCAAGATGTTCCTTTTCGAGCGAACCCTGTGACAGCCAGCCGCCCAGGTTTATACCTTTTTTAAATCCGTATAATGTTTTCATAATTAATAACCTCCTGATTAATATATTATACTTATTTGCATGTTTGTTAGTAATTGACGGTAACATTTTCAGTGATTATATGATAGCATTTATGTCAAAATATTAATATCTCTAATGTGTCATTTATATAATAATTGTGATATACTAATATAATCGGTGCAATGCATGAAAAAATAAATAGAAATAAATATCAGAAGTGTTAAATGAGGTAGCATATGCAACGAAGAAACAAAGGTATTACAGGAAAAGGTGGCAGATCATGAATATATCGGACGAGATAGCAAAAAAACAGTTTATTCAGAGAGAATACGGTCTGGCGCATCCTACCTATGACAGAGAACTTGATTTTTACCGGCTTGTATGCAGTGGTGATGTGAAAACTCTGACCGGTATGCTGCTTGCGGGTGAAGAAGATGATGTAACTCTTAAATCGCGGGGGATATTGTCGGAGGACAAAGTTCGCAACAGAAGATATCATGAGATAGTCCTTGTAGCAATGATATCCAGATTCTGTATAGAAGAGGGTATGGAGGAGATGGAAAGCTACAATCTCAGTGATTTCTACATTAACAGACTTGACAAAGCACAAACCCAACAGCAGATAACAGATGTACATAATCAGGTGCTTATGGATTATGCTAAACGTATGAGACATGTAAAAAATAAGGAGGTTATATCACTTCATTGTGTAAGGACGATGGATTATGTGTATGATCATCTCCATGAAAAAATAGAAATTTCTGAAATAGCAGAATATGTGGGTGTGGAAAGATCATATCTGAGCAGATTATTTCGCAAGGAAGTGGGACAGACTCTTTCTGATTATGTTATGGACAAAAAGCTTCAGGCGGCAAAGAACATGTTATTGTGTTCGGACTTTTCCTGTATGGAGATATCCCAGTATCTTGCATTTGCCTCCAACAGTTACTTTATAAAATGTTTCCGGGAGAAATTTGGAAGTACGCCGGGGGCATATAGAAAGGAAAATTACCGAAAGCACTGGAAGAAGTCATGGAGATAGTGGACGGCGAGACACGGTTAAGTATGGATTAAACAGCCAAGAAATGCTGTCAATGGTAACAGAATCTGAACATAGGTACAGGAAGTAGAAAGTAGGGAAAGAGGCATTAATGTTTTATATACATATGAATGGCACTATTACAGAGATACTATTGTATTTCGTTGCATTTGTAATGCCGGTGATCTTATAATTGCTGTTCTTCAAAGCCCAAAAAGGAAAAGACGGTATCGTGTCTGACAATTTTTATGGGTGGAATATTATATTTTTTTCTATATGCGATACAGTTTAATACAGCGGGAGACTGGTATGAACAGGTAAATACCATGGAGAACCACTATAGTATCTCATCCGAATATGCCTGGGCTGTTGGGGCGCTTATCCTGTTAAGTTTTGTGGGGTATTTTATACTCTTATTCATAGAAGCGTCAAAAATACCGCCACTAATTTCCGTAATGTCGGTTGCAATGTTGGCGCTGCTCAATATTTTCCAGATCGTGTATGCCATACAAATTGCCAGAAATGTCAGCGGATTGGACTTGTATTTGTATGTTTACTATGCAAATATTCTTATATTATCGGCTTCTGTGATACGAAAGCAGATAATTCAGCAGGTTGATATCGCTGCAAATAAAAAACTGGATGGAAATGAGCATAGGATATTTCAATGGATGTATTCCAGGATGACCAGTTTTTCTAAGTATTCAATGCTGGTCTTTATTTGCATGTTTTTTATTGTTGCTGTGTTTGAAATCATATTTGTATTGGTTGGACAGGGCATTGACGCACCCATAAAGGCATTTACAGATACAGCTGATTGGACATTTTCAAAGCAAGTGCCGCCACCACCGGTAGATTACGAGGGTCATTATCTTTGTACAGTTGCAGCAGGTGGCCACAGGAAAGTAGTCAGACCTTTGCGTCTGGGCACTCGCCGGGGAAAGACGATCATCGTGAACCGGCAGCTCTGCATTGCAAATGCATTTGAAGAGGTTATTCAGGAAAAATTCCCAAGATTCCATAAAAGTATCCGCTATTTTTATGATACATATGGATATCCTGTTTCAAGATATATCACCAGCCCGGTTAAAGCGGATATTGTTTACATATTGATGAAGCCCCTTGAATGGGCGTTTCTTATATTCTTATACATGGTGGACCTGCACCCGGAGGAAAGGATAGGCAGGCAGTATAAGAGGGGATAGGTGAGACCAATAAATGGCATTCCGGGGCAAAATAAGGAGAAACAAAACAATGATAAAAATCCTATTCATCTGCTATGGCAACATCTGTCGTTCCCCCATGGCGGAATACATATTAAAGGACATGATCGAGAAGCGTAATCTCATATCTCAATTCGAGATTGCCTCGGCGGCCACGTCAACGGAGGAAATCTGGGGCGGTAAGGGCAATCCTATATATCCGCCGGCGAAGGAAGAATTAAGGCGGCATGGCATTGGTAAGACAAGATATACAGACTTCTCAGGGAAGAGGGCAAGGCAGGTTACTGCTGCAGATTATGAATATTACGATTATATTTTGTGCGCAGATGCAGATAATATAAGAAGCACCATCAGAATAACAGGTCCTGACCGGGCAGGTAAAATAAAACTCTTGCTGGACTATGCCGGAAGACCTGGGCAGAGCATAGCAGATCCTTGGTATACCGGAGATTTCCGAACAACATATCAGGATATTGTTGAAGGTTGTGAGGGCTTGTTGCGACATCTTGGTATTGAGTAAAGCCTGAGATCAAAATTCTCACATGTAAAAAGATAGTCTTACACCAGCAATAGAGCGTAAAAAGCCAAATAAAAAGTGCAAGTAAAATGTAAGATGCAAAAACATAAGTCAGAGAACATAATCTGGAAAATATAAGATAGAAAAAACTCAATTTGTTAAACAAATAATCGAAAGGTGGCACAAAGAACAAGAAAATGCAGTTGAAGATAATATTGCTTCTGGCAGCATTCGCAATCTGCGTATTCCCGGTGGGGTGTGGCAGCAAGGAAAGCATCGACAGAGACAAAACAGCAGTGAGCCAGATAGAAGACAGCGAAACCGGGAATGACAAAAGCAACGGTGACTTAAGGGATAATGAAAATGCTGCTGACACAGACAATAATTCCGGTGCTGAACAATCGACCGGCAACTGGTCAGAGGAGGCAGACAATTCGCAGCAGGATACTACAGATAAAGAGAAAGGTGATACGGAAGAAACGATGATCTATGTGGCATTGGGGGATTCACTGACTCACGGGTATGGGTTGGCGGACAAGCAGAAGGACAGATTTTCGGCGGTTATAGCCCACAAGCTCAGGGCGGATGGTTACAAGTGCTCGGAGTTCAATTACGGTGTGGATGGGCTGACCAGTGATGGGCTTCTTGAAATGTTGAATGCGGGGCAGTGCTCCATGACCAGCAGGGCTGATCTCATTACTATTGATATCGGGGCAAATGATGTTCTTCACACGGTCTCCATGCTGGCGGCATACGCCATGTATGATATGGCGGCACCGGAGGACGAGTACGAGAGCATACAGACTGAGTTGGATAACAGCCTGGACCAGTACCGGAGCAATTTCGAGACACTTATAGATAATATTAAAAGGGAAAATCCAGACGCCAGGATCATTTGCACCACGATATATAACCCCTACAAAAATCTTGACATGACAATACAGGTGCCGGACGGAGAGGTGTCGTTAAGCGAATACACCGACACGGTGGTCACAAGGCTCAATAATGTCATGAAGGAGGTTGCGGCAGATAAGAGGATAGAAGTGGCCGACAGCTACACGGCATTTGAACTGACAAATAAAACCGTGCTCAATGCCAAAAATGATGCCACAGGCACCAATATGGACATACATCCCAATAAGGATGGATATGCCCTCATGGCGGAGGCATTCTATCAGGTGATAAAAAGCAAATAGAATACAAGTTATGACCGATAAGATTAAAAATTGCAAATAATATGAATATATGGAATTTTCTCTAAAGTTGAAATAATTAAAAAAATATAGTATACTGTCACAGAAATGCATGGTATATATAGGCTGTGCATAGAAAAATCCAACAGATAGGGTCAGATTTGATGGTGCTTATTTTAGTATGGGTTGATGTTCCACAGGATATGCAAAGTTTTCTATGAGAATCAGGCATATGGCACCAGGTTCTGCCAACGGCATTTTTTATGATCTGACATAGTGGAGGTAGTAGTATATGGAATTGTTTTTAGGAAGACCTGAGAACACCGAGGGCAGACTGCCCAGAGAGGTCAGGGTCTATGACTTCCTTGACGAACATGGAATCGAATATATGAGAACAGACCATGCGCCGGCGGACACCATGGAGGTTTGTTACGAGATCGATTCGGTGCTCAATGCCACCATTTGCAAAAACCTGTTTTTGTGTAACAGGCAGAAGACCCAGTTCTATCTTTTGATGATGCCCGGGGACAAGCCTTTTAAGACAAAGGAGATCACATCACAGATCGGCAGTGCAAGGCTTTCATTTGCGTCACCTGAGGACATGGAGAAGTATCTGGATATTAAGCCGGGGGCCGTGAGTATCATGGGACTTATGAATGACAAGGACAATGTTGTGCAGCTTCTGGTGGATGAAGATGTGATGAAGGAGGAGTATTTGGGATGTCACCCTTGCGTAAGTACTTCGAGCCTTAAAATAAAGACCGCCGATGTGTTTGGACCATACCTAAAGGCAGTGGGACATGACATGATAAAGGTGAAATTAACAGGAGAGGCATAAGCCTATTGGAATAATATGGATTTAAGAGTGATTTTTGAGGGCGGACATACAAAGGAACGTAACCGTGCTGCATATAAAAAACTTGCAAATGTTGAGCTTGAGCTCACTGCAAATGACATGTATCGTGCTCTTATAACCGGTGATAGCATGAGACCTATTCTCAGGGAGAATCGTGACGTGGCGATAGTTGACAGCGTCAGGGGAGTACTTTCGCCAAATGATGTGGTGCTGTACAAGCGTCCGGATGGGCAGTATGTACTTCACAGGATACTTAATACCTATGGAAATTATTACGTTACCTGCGGAGACAACAGGTGGAAGCGGGAGAAGATACCATTTGACTGGGCGATAGGCGTCATGAAGGGCTTCTATAATGATGACGAGTACATAGATGTGACAGACAAAGCCTACCAGCGGTATTCAAAACTCTGGTGCAGGATATATCCCCTTAGGGCTGCCTGGCTGTGGCTGCGACATTTCTTCCAGTTCGTGAAAGAATTGGCAATATCACTTACTGTCAGATATGACAGATTTATAAGGAAAGTCCGCAGATGGTGGATCCGCCACAAGAGATTTTAGGCAGATAGCAAGTGCGGCAAATGTAATAACTTAATTGAATTATAATTTAAACAAGACAGCGTCATGCAAAGGAGATACCTAACCTTAGCATGACGCTTTTCATGTAACGATGTCTATGACATCAATAAAATCCTGTTTAAAAGACCTGATCTGTGTTATAGTTTTCATAGATGACAGAGAAAACCACTGATATTTCGTGGCTTTCTTGCGGCGTGACCGAAATAAACATGAAGAGAGAATTTGCAATGGGTGAAAATAAAAACAGAATTACTTCAAGTAAAGACAAGACCGGTTCAAAAAATAAATTCAATACTGAAAAAAAACAAGTTAAGGGCAATAAAATTTCCGGAAATAATGACCATAAACAGCAGGGCAGCAGACCGGCAAAAACCAAGGCACAAAAAAGCGACAAATGTCCGGTCTTCGGCAAATGTGGCGGTTGTCAGTACCTTGATATTCCATACGAGAAGCAGCTGGAAATGAAGCAGAAGAATATGGAGAAGCTGCTGTCTTCATTTGGCTATGTGGATCAAATCATAGGCATGGAACAGCCGTATTTCTACAGGAATAAGATAAATGTCTCTTTTAGGCGTTTAAAGAACGGGGAGATAATAGCCGGAATTTACGAGGAGGGTACCCACAACGTACTGCGTACCGACACCTGCATGATCCAGGACAAGCGGGCTGCAAATATAATACAGACAGCGGCGGCACTGATAAAATCCTTCAAACTGCAATTATATAATGAAGACACAGGAACAGGGCTTATCAGACATATGCAGATAAGAACAGGATTTGCCACGGGACAGATTTTGGTGATAATCGTCACCTCAAGACCGGAATTCCCATCAAAGAAAAACTTCTCGAAGGTGTTTGTGGAGAAATGTCCGGAGATAACCACTATAGTCCAGAACATTAACCCAAAGAAGACAACGATGGTTCTGGGAGACAGGAACCAGACTATATATGGAAAGGGTTTCATTGAGGATATATTGTGTGGCAACAGATTTCGCATATCTCCGGGAAGCTTCTATCAGATAAATCCGATCCAGACGGAGGTGCTATACAATAAAGCCATCAAGTATGCGGATCTCAAGAAGAAAGAGACTGTTCTGGACGCTTATTGCGGCATAGGAACTATCGGAATATCCATGGCGTCAAGGGCTAAGAAGGTCATTGGCGTTGAGTTGTCAACGGCAGCCATCAGGGACGCAAATAAAAATGCCCAGATAAATAAAATAGACAATATTGACTTCTATAATAATGACGCCGGGGTGTTCATGGAGGAACTGGCTGAAGCCGGTGAAACCATAGATGTTGTGTGCATGGATCCCCCAAGGTCGGGCAGTAATGAGGTGTTCCTTTCATCCCTTGTTACCCTTTCCCCAAGAAAGGTTGTATATGTGTCCTGTGGTCCGGAGAGCCTCGCCAGAGATCTCAAGTATCTCACAACTCATGGCTACAAGGTGATCAAAATGACTCCGGTGGATTTATTCCCGATGACCGAGCATACAGAAATGGTCTGCTTACTGTCGCGTAAAGTCCTAGTTTAAGTGGACTAGAGGGCTTTTTTGAAGATTATGTAACTGTGTTTTTGGCAGGAAAAAATGTTTATAGAATAAAGAAATTAAAGAAGGGGCAAAAATTTGTAGATGCAGCGATTGTCTGTTGAAATAGTATCGGTGATATTTGGTTGTCTGCGAACAGATGGACTCTTTGTTGGAAATGAGTTTGTAGTTGGAGGAAATAGAATTATATGGGGAGAAATGACAAATTTCCGTTTGCCATGACCAAGAAATCATTGGTTGTGTATATTGCTTCTATAGTGCTTATAGGACTGCTCCTGTTTTTTGTCAGAGGAGATATGGCTGGAAAATATGCGGCATGTATTGTTTGTCCGATGCTCATTGTATATTTAATCTATGCGTATTGTAAAGAAAGAAAAGCAGATATGAAAGCGCATGAGACGAAGGCGCAATATATGAATGGCAGCTATTTTGAAAGCCCTGAATGGCATGAGAAATATGTAGCCTATCTTAATAAGCACCCTTTTGAGAAACCTAAGTATCAAAACATGAAACGGGATTTATTAAAAAGATTTCAAAGACGGGAATATCTTGTCAAAATGATATTGCAGTTGTTCCTAATATTTTGTACCTTGTGTCTTATTCCTTTAGGACGTTATTATATGGCTGTCATAGGACTTTGCCTGTTCGGATTCCTGTTTTGGCTGGAGTTTTCACTGTATATAGGAATGCCGGTACGGAAGTGGTTGAAGGGTGATATTGATTATGAGGAGCTTGAAGCGTCATATTTAAAAAGTCAAATGCTTTTCTATAAAACAAATGCTTTAGCATTTGGAACTACACATTTACACGGGTTCACAGAGAAAAAAATATATGCAATAGATTATCGGTTGGTCGAGGGAATATCAAGAAAAATAGTACGTCTTAAGAAGTATGAGGATGGAATTTATAATACGGAGGAGTATCAGCATTTTGCAGTTATTCATGTCAGACTGCCAAGAAGCGGAAACATTTACGATGTTGAGATCGAACTAAATGAGTTTCAGGTTCAAATGGCAATTGATAAGTTATCCACTTGCAAAATTGGTGAAGATTTGATAGGAAATCTTTCTGTAAACGAGCATAAAGAAAATGAATAAAAAAAGAAACGAGTGAGCCGCTTGAGTAAAAACTGTACGGTTGTAAAACTCATTTTCTAGATACATTTTATAACAGAATTAGATGATTTGTCAATCCGAGTATTTGAAAACTTGTCCGCCGGAATATCGGATGTTCCGCGCAAATGCACAGATGGAAGAGAAATCCGCAGACTACCAACAAAAGAAGATTTGGAATAATTAGGAACAAAGTTATGACGAAATATTATTTGACAAAAATTATTTATAATGGATTAACTTATTTTTTTATATGGTATAGCAACGATGAAGATGGTTTCTTGCTTTTTAATCAACGGCTGTTAGTTTTTTCTAGTGTCGAAGAAGCAAATATATTTGCGGATAAGGAACATATTATTTTTGAAAAAGGAATAACAGTCTTTTATCTATCTAAAATTACCGAGTTAATAGATAATGTAGAAATATCGCAAAATTGTCAAAGTTTAATAGATACATGGCATTTATTTAGTGATTTATCAAAATCACTAAATGAAGAATTTGTAGGAGATTATAATGATGAAGAAATTGTTGATATTTATAATAAGTTATTCTATGGAAGTAATTTGAAACTTCTAAAAAATGAAGAATATCATCCTAGTTTTAATGTTGATGAAAAAAATAAATGTTTGGAGATTTTTCAAAGTGGGTTATCAATACTAAAAAAATATCTCAATTATGATTTTCGTAAATAAAGATATTATTTTGTTAAATAAAGAATATTGTGGTGACGTAGCTTTTGTCATGAAGAAGAGTCCCTCTGAAAATGAGAGATACGTTACAACCTGTACCTGTGGCACACCGAGACGCAAGCGGATGTATCAAGTGGAGAAAATCGCGCTTGTGGATTTATTTCCGTGGACGGAACATTGTGAGACGGTAGTCCTCTTGTCCCAACGGAAAGCGGATGATTATGTTGAGGTGGAATTGGAACTGGATGAGCTTGATGTGACGAGTGCAGAGAGTAAGGCGACTTATGCGGAGATTAAGGATTATGTATTAAAGGAGCATGGGTTGAAGGTTTCTAACCTGTATATTTCACAGGTAAAAAGAAAGTGTGGAATAGAGGTTGGAGAGAATTATAACTTGCCGAAATCGGAAGATAGCAGACAGCCACAGTGCCCGGAAGAGAAGGAAAAGGCGATTAAGGATGCGCTGGAGCATTTTGGGATGATTTAGTGAGGTGAGCACATGGCATTAAATTATACAGTGTATCAGT
>OKUV01000650.1_pt1 | contig 13021 bp, 10 predicted proteins | sample 1606661 | NCBI WGS metagenome assembly OKUV01 (sample SAMEA3882521, study PRJEB24775) | human gut metagenome | biome: human-associated habitat; feature: intestine environment; material: feces | place: Netherlands | collected 2009/2010
GTAACAAATTTAGTTTAACCATCCTAAAGGTGACAACTTTTTCACGTATAAGACAGCTCCAATAGCCAATAGGCAAAAAGCATAACAGAAAGTCCCTCATAAAAGTGTATAGGTAGTCCCAAAAGTCCCTCATAAAAGTGTGTTAATCTTTCAAAACGTCCCTCATAAAAATGTGATATATTTTGCTATTTCATTAATTTTCAGTATATTTGCAGCCAAAAACGCAATATATGGAAAGATTTATCATGCAAGACCTCATTGCTTGGAAAAACAGAGAGGATAGAAAACCCCTTATTCTGTTGGGAGCAAGACAAGTTGGCAAAACTTATATCTTGAAAGAATTTGGGCAACGTGAGTTTGAAAATGTGGCCTACATTAACTGTGACAACAATGCCATGGCTAAGGATTTGTTTGCTTCAGACTATAATATAGATCGCATCCTTCTCACCATCGGAGCTATTACTGGTGTTAATATAGAAGCCGGCAAGACCCTCATCATTATGGATGAAATACAGGAGTTGCATCGTGGACTTGCCTCGTTGAAGTATTTCTGTGAAAATGCACGGGAGTATCATGTGGCAGTAGCCGGTTCCCTTCTCGGCTTGTCTCTTCATCAGGGAGAATCCTATCCTGTGGGAAAGGTTAACACCCTGGAAATGTATCCGATGACATTCGAGGAGTTTCTGTGGGCACGTGGTTTCAAGCAGCGTATGGATCTGCTGCAGCATGGAATGTGGGATGTGGTAAAATCGCTCAGAACACTCTATATTCAGCATCTTCGTGAATATTACCTTGTTGGCGGTATGCCCGAAGCCGTAAATAAGTTCATAGAAACCAATGATGCAAATGCCGTAAGGGAAGTACAGGAGGAAATTATTCGGGCCTACGAAAAAGACATTTCCAAGCATGCACCAAAAGAGCAGGTAGTAAGAATCAACCAGGTATGGAACTCCATCCCTTCCCAACTAGCCAAAGAGAATAAAAAGTTCATCTATGGTGTTGTAAAACAAGGTGCCAGAGCCAAGGATTATGAGTTGGCCATTCAATGGCTCATAGATGCAGGACTGGTATATAAAATCAGTAGGGTGAAGACTTTAGGTCTTCCTCTGAAGATTCATGAGGATGTCAGTGCCTTCAAATTGTATCTCTTGGATTGTGGACTGCTGGGGGCTATGAGTAAAACTCCGCCAGCCTTGCTTCTGCTTCCTAGTAATGACAATACCGGGAAGGGTGATTTTACAGAAAACTTCATTTGCTGTCAGCTGGAATCGCTGCGCCAGATTCCTATATATTATTATAGTAAGGAAAACAGCCAGCTGGAACTAGACTTTGTCATTCAGGTAGGAATGCAGGTCATACCGGTAGAAGTGAAGGCAGAGGAGAATCTTCAGTCAAAGTCTTTGAAAGCGACTATAGCCAAATATCCCGGCATGAAAGGCTTGCGCTTTTCCATGAGCGACTATCGGGAGCAGGACGGCATCACAAATGTACCACTCTACGGGGCAAGAGGATATTTGGAAGCATTCATCTAAAAACAAATACCGAACCAGTATGTGCTGGACCAGGAACTGGTCATGATGATAGACCAGGCCTCTTCACCCTCATTCTTCCTGGCAGAAGAACACCTTGATGACATGTGTAAAATTCTCAATGATTCTTTCCATCAAAGAGAGTGATAGTATTCAACTACCCACAAGCGAAAGACTTGTGGGTAGTTCCATTCCATCTCCAAGGTACGCTTCATGGAATCAGGAAATACTGCCAATATCACAACTAAAAAATTAATTAGTAATAAAGTTCTTACTAAGAAGATTGATACATTGGAGACTGAATAATATAATTATTCTTTGTCTATTCGTTTAAGTTCTGTTTTCATCTTTTTACCATAGGCTTCGCCTCGTGGAGCAAGATATTGAAAGAATATAGTATCGCCAGAAAACTCAATTTCTAGAGTAAATAGTGCTCTATAGTCACCTAAACGAATTCTATATATATTACGATACCCAACAAGTTTCTTGCAGTCAGAGATATCTTGAATACCTTTGGCTGCTTTAACTTCTACTATCGTACGTCTTAAAGAATCGAGCATCTTGCCTGAAAGACGTTTGGAAGCTTTGACAAAGGCTTTGGAAAATTCGACATTCATACGCCTAACCACTTTTCAAAATCTTCTTGTTCTTCTTTGTTGGCACGGATGAGACCCTCTGGCTGCTCTTTTCTTAATTTAGCATAGAGCTTTGCGTCTTCGTAATCTTCGGCTATGCCATTGAGTATATCCTCAATATAGTTTTTGAGGTTGGTTCCCTTCTGAATAGCCATAATGGATAGAGTCTTAAAAGTATCATCTTTTAAGTCAATGATCTTTCTTTTAGAAGGTGTTACTGAAACTGTACTCATAAGTGTATTTATTTAAATGGTTCTACTTTGGTGCAAAGATACATAATATATTTCATATATATGGTATATCTCTATGTATAATTAATAAAGATTAATAGTTAGATGGATGATAAAACTGCTTTTCAACACATTAAGTATTTTGAAGAAGAAACATGGCATGGCACTGGAAATGATTAAGGCAGCCATCAATCATGTGCTTGATGATGTGTGTGCGTAAACAGGTTGCATAAAGCGTGCAAACGTTTGCACAAAAAATGTAACCTTTTTGAAACTTTTTCTTGCGTCGTATTGGATTTTCTCTTAAATTTGCAGCCGAAAAAGATACCAACTGGCGAACGAAGGCTAAGTTTAATATAAACGAAACCAAATATAAAAGTAAAGATATGATGAAGCAAACATTCATAAAATCAGCAATGTTGCTGCTGCTGATCCTTTCAACGGCAACGACGCGAGCGCAGGAGGTCGCTCTGAAGACCAACTTACTGGGATGGGCTTCTACATCTGCCAACGCCGGCATCGAAATCGGCACGGGCAAGAAAACAACCTTCCAACTCTTCGGAACCCTGAACCCCTGGAAGTTCTCGGGCGACAAGAAGATGAGATTCTGGAATGTTATGCCAGAATACAGATGGTACACCTGCCAGAAGTTTGGAGGCCATTTCTTCGGAATCCATGCCTTAGGCGGTGAATACAACATTAAAAACATTGACATGCCCTTCGGCATCCTGCCGAAAACTCTGGAGGGCAGGCACTATGAAGGCTGGTATGTAGGTGGAGGCCTTACCTACGGCTATCAGTGGTTGCTCAATAAGCACCTCAATTTCGAAGGGTCTATCGGTTTGGGATATGCCTACAGTCCTTACAAGCTTTACGGACGATGCGAAAAATGTCTCGACAAAGACCACCGCAACTATGTGGGCCCTACAAAAGCCGCACTATCTCTCATATACGTGTTCTAAGAATTTTATTTAACTGTTGTTTTAACTGACAATATAAACACGTAATAACTAGACAGAATACAAAAAAATTTAGGGAAATCATAATATGGATAAAATGAAGCTTTATGCGGTCATTTCGCCTCTCTGCATACTCTTTTCTCAGGGCATCATGCCTGCTCAGGCTCAACAGCTGGCAGGGGGGAAGATTCAGGTAGACAGTGTCTTGGCACGCAAGAACGGCAACCGGATGGACGTTGCCTTCCGTATGAATCTGAACGATTTGAAGATGAAATCAGAGCAGCAGATTGTTTTCACACCGGTAATGGAAGGAACTGATTCTATCGCTCTCAACCCTATCATCATCCAGGGTAGAAACCAGGCTGTAAGATACCGCCGACTTGCCGACAGCAAGAAGAATCCGCAGGCACAGGTTCTTACCCGCAAGAACAAGACCAGTCAGCAGGTTTACTTCGCCCAGTCTGTTCCTTATCAGAAATGGATGAAGAAGTTCAAACTCTCGGTGAAAGAAGATCTCTGCGGATGCGGCAACCTGATAGAACAGGACAATACGCCGATTGCGGATATCGACCGTACACCGAAGATTACAAAGGATTTCTTCGTGCAGCCGAAGGCGGAAGCCAAGAAGGTGAGAGCCGAAAAGGGTGAAGCTTATCTCAGCTTTGTGGTTAACAAGAGTAATATTCTTGCCAACTTCCGTGAGAATGCTACTGAGCTGAAGAAGATTACTTCCACCATCGACCTGGTGAAGAACGACAAGAACGTTGAAATCACAGATATTGATATCCACGGTTTTGCTTCGCCTGATGGTTCGTATGCCAACAACAAGCGCCTTGCCAACGAGCGTGCAGCTGCCCTCCGCAAATATGTGAGCAGCCTCTACACCTTAAACAGCAAGCTCTTTACCTATCAGGCTACACCGGAAGATTGGGAAGGATTCAAGAAGAAGATCCAGGCTAGTCATCTGGCTGATAAGGAAGCGATACTCGAGATAGCTAACTCCTCGCTGGCTCCCGACGATAAGGACCTGAAGATCAGAAAGCTCCATCCGGCTAGTTACCGCTACATCCTGGATTATATCTATCCTCGTCTCCGTCATAGCGACTATACGGTAACCTATACAGTTCATCCGTTCAGCATCGAAGAGGCCAAGGAGATATTGAAGACCAAACCACAGCAGCTTTCTCTGCAGGAGATGTTCCTGGTGGCACAGACTTACGAGCCGGGTTCGCCAGAGTTTAACGAGGTATTCGACATTGCTGTCCGTCTCTTCCCTGATGATGAGACAGCCAATCTCAATGCCGCCTGCACCGATTTGCAGAAAGGTGATCTTACTTCTGCCGAAAAGCATCTTGCCAAGGCAGGCAACTCGAAAGAGGCAGAGCGTGTAAGAGATGTCTTCAAGCAGATAAAGGAATTGGAATAACAGAAAATTAGAGAATAACGATTATATACAAGCTTAACTTTTAAAGATTATGAAGATTAAACATTTATTTGGCTTGGCTGTCATCGCAGCTATGGCAGCAAGCTGTTCAAGCAATGAGGACCTGGGAACCGCAGGTCCAGGTACTGGTGAAGCAGGTGTTGGTTATGCAACTTTCACCATCAACTTGCCTTCGGTAAGTGGAACTCGTGCAGCAGATGCTGGTGGTGCAGAAGTGGACCCAGGCACAGAAGATGAGTATAAAGTTTCTGACGCAACTGCCCTTATCTTCCAGAAGTATGGTGAAGATGAAGGTTCTTACAAGTTTGTTGAGAGCGTAAATTTACCTGTTACGGGTGCTTGGGAAGATGCAGAAGAAGGTGTCACAAAATCAAAAAAGTTGGTAGCAAAGCTTACCAATGTGGATACTAAGAATACATATGGTGTTTTGGTTTTACTCAATAACAATATTACTGGTGGTGGTGTAAAGATTGCATTGCCTACTGCAGGTCTAAGTTATAAAAAGTGGAATGACAATATTCTGAATCCTGATTTAGCTGAATTGGCTAAAACAGGCGAATTCTATATGGCTAATGCTCCGTTGAATAAAGCTGGCAAAGTAACAACTTTGGTTACAATTGATAAAGATAAAATTTATTCTTCAAAGGAAAAGGCTGAGAGAGGAACGGCTGCAGATGTTTATGTAGAGCGTGGAGTAGCAAAGATGACTGTTGCTGACCCTGGAACAAAAACTGTTATGGACAAGGCAACATCAGTTTCTACAAAGAGTCAAGTAACATTTAGCAATTGGGCTTTGGATATCACAAACAAGAAGACATTCGCTGTTCATAATATTGATGGCTTGAGCAATGATTTCCCTGCTATTTGGACTACAGAAGATCGTTTCACAGGCATTAACAATCGAGTTTATTGGGGTAAGGATCCTAACTACGATAAGACTGAGCTCAATACTGCAGATGAAACTAATGATACCAAAAGAAAAGAAGAATTCAATTTTATCGATGCTACAAGTAAGATTGATAAAGACTTCGGCGAAACCAATCCGGTATATTGCTTAGAGAACACCTTCAACTTGGCAAACATGTATCAGGGTCAGACAACCCGTGTTATCTTCAAGGCAAAATATGCTCCTATGAATGATGCTGGTGTTAGCCTTGCAGAGACAGATGGAACATTCTACACCATCGGTAATATGAAAACTATCCTGAAAGAAGATAAATTGAAGGAAGCAGTTAATGCAGCAGCAACTTCAGTTCTCCCAGGTTGTACAGTTAACTATGCAAATCTCGAAACAGAAGGTTCTCATGTGATTACCTTGGAAGATATCAAGGATGGTACTTCTGGTGCAGTTCTCGAAGCCGCAAAGAAGTATGGCACAGGTTTAAAGACTGGTGACGAAATCGTTGCCGAAATCAATACTAAGCTCGGCTTGAAAGCTGGACGTCCAGAAGAGATGGTTGGTATCAATACCTATAAGGAGGGTGTTACATACTATATCGCTCGTGTTAAGCACTTCGGCTCATTGACTGATTGGCATTCAGGTGAATCTTATGGAGGCAACAACAAACAGTATCTTGGCCGTTATGGTATGCTCCGTAACAACTGGTATGAATTGCAAGTTGGCAACGTCTATGGTCCTGGCTACCCTGGTGTACCTCCAGTAGACCCAACTCTGCCAGATGATGAGAATGAGAAGTATCTTAGCGTCAGCGTAAAGATCCTTTCTTGGGCTAAGCGTTCAGACACAGTCGATTTGTAATCCATTACACTTTATTATATATAGCTCAGCCGCTCTAGCGCAAAGGAGCGGCTGGCTATCACGGAAGAATAAGAATCAATTTATACACTTTACTTTTTCATAAAACAGATAAGCATCATGGTAAACAAGAAGTTTAACAGTTGGATCAGGAATATATGCATGGGATGGGGCTTCATCATGGCCGGCAGCCTGCTAGCAAGCTGCAACGACTTGATGCACGACGACCTGCCTCCTTGTGACATGGGTGTTGACTTGCAGTTCAAGTACGACTACAACGTGCAGCGTGCCGACATGTTCAATGATCATGTGGGCGGACTCTGCGTATTCGTATACGACGAGCAGGGCAACTTCATTGCTCGCCATGAAGCCTATAACGATGCGACATCACAGCCGCTCAAGGACCCTAACTATGCCATGCGAATCAATCTGGAACCGGGCAAATACAGATTCGCAACCTTCGCCTTCCAAAAGAAATACGAAGATGCACTCGCGCAGCCAGGTGCCAAATTCCAGATAGCTCTGCCACAGCAGGGTGACAACATCACCGCCCTCCATGCACGACTCGACCGCGAACAGGGCAAGGTGAACAACCAGAGCCAACCGCTCGATACACTCTGGCAAGGACTCAGCAACGAACTGGTTGAAGTAAAAGACCTGCAGGTTACACGCCATACCATCGGTCTGGTTCGTGATACCAAGCAGCTCACCATCAGCCTGCATCAGAGCGACGAGCCTGCCAACATCAATGCCGATGACTTCAGTTATCAGATAACCAATGCCAACGGCGATATCAGTTACGACAACTCTCTCCTCCCCGACGAGGAGTTGACATATACCCCATATTACACCTGGACCACTGAGTTTAAGGATACCGAGGGCAATGTAAAGGAGCGCACCGCTCATGCCGCCCTCATGTTCTCCCGACTCATCTGGCATCCGGCAGCAGGAAACGACAAGAACGCCATCCTCACCATCACGAACAAGACTACAGGCGAAGAGGTGGCACGCATCAATCTTGCTGACTGTCTGGCTCAAGGCCGTGGCGCCTTCGAAGCCCGCCATTATTCAGCACAGGAATTCCTGGACCGTGAGTACGACTATAAGCTCGACTTCTTCCTCCAGGGCAACAAGTGGAAGTATGCGGAGATCAGAATCTCCATCCTGGATTGGAGCAAGCGCATCCAGCGTGTCGATTTCTAATCATTTCAGGTGTCAGAGCCCCTTCCGGGCATTTAGCTCATAAGAGTATTTGACTTTAAAAATTAGAAACAATGAAAATACGAGATTTCATTTTAAGTTTAGTTAGTTGGTTTATATTGTTGGTTACAGTAAGTTGCTCTGACGAACTTGGAGGAGAGCGCGCCCCAATTTCGTCAGAAAGCAACTTACATGTACTCGTGCCAACTGTGCTCAGCAGCCGCGGCACCAATCCCGACGATGCTTCCGGCCTTCCTACCTATAATGCCACGGTAGATGAATGCCAGATCAACGACCTGAGCCTCTATGCTTTTCCTACAGGAAATGAAGGCAAGCTCCTGGTAGAGACGCTCCCTGCCCCACTGGCTACAATGATGGTAGAGCCGCATGTAGCTAACTATCAGCTCAATATCGAGCCGGGCACTTACCATATCTATGTGGTTGCCAACATGAACAAGGTGTTGAGTGGTCAGACTATCCAAACTGAAGATGAGCTCAAAAAAATAGTACTCGATTACAGACCTACAAGTACACCAGGTATGCCTGTATGCACCAATATCCCGATGATTTACGAACCAGAGAAGGATGCCACAGGCAAGCTTGCTGAAACCGTGATTACAGCTGCGGGTGATAAATATACCGAGGTAGCAGCTAACCTGAAGTTTACATGCGTAAAGGTTAAGCTGAATCTTATCTTCGATCCAAATGACGCAGAAGTTGCAACCAATTTCGGAGGCAAGCCCTTTAGCATCAACAGTATTTCAGCCGATAAGCTCTCTCCTTTTACCCATCTTTACTGGGGCGGTAAATTCGAGGCTCCTTCTTGGGCAGATAAAGATTACAAGGATGGTTTTTCAAGCAATACGTATCAGACATCTGAAGGTCCAGCCGTATACTATACCGAATGGACTGACAACAGATCTGCGTCAGCAACAAATAACAATGATGATATTAAAGGAACCGGAGATGCGAAGAATGCTCCAGATAATGCTGCGGAGAAATGGCTTTTCCAGCAGACGTATTATCTTCCTGAGCGATATATCTCATCAGAATCCGACCGCAGTTATCTTACCATCAATGGTAAGGTAGGAAATTCTGCAGTCAACAATTATCGTATCAATCTGGGTCATAAGAAGGATGAAAGCAGCACCACACCCGTATTCCCTCGCGGTACCTTCTATGAGATTACTGGTGCTATCAAGACCCTCGGTAATATGGAGCTGGATTGCAAGGTAAGTGTAAAGCCCTGGGAGACAGTACCAATAGATGCCGACTTCAACCATACTACATTGTGGGTAAGCAAGACGGAGGCTAATGTTACGTCAACGACAAACGATTATATCACATATAATTCGAATGCAGGCACAGTAGGGTTTGGATGCGATACTAAAATAAACTCAAAAGACATCATCATTGGCACCAAACGTGGTAAAGACGCTAATGGTAATGATAGTATAGAGTTTCGCGTGAATCCAAATATCCCAATCAATGATTATGCAGGAAATGAGCGAAAAGGCACTGCTAAGTTTTGGCTCAAGGCAAATAATCTCAAGAAATATATAGATGTACATTATGATGTTACACCTTATCTGGATGTTACAAAAGAACTTGTCATCTACTATAATAGTACAGAGCCAAAAAATAATATAAGAGCCATCAAATGGGATACTAACCTTGGTGGTATTGTGCTGGATAAAATTACAGATAAAAAAGGTAGCTCTATCATCAAAATGAGCGTAAATTCATCGGATGATGCAACAGGAACATTCATGGTTACAGCTACGAAAGATCCTGTAACAACCACCATTCATGAATTCAAGGTAACGTCAAAAGATGATGGATCTAAGTTTCAGACTGTTCGTGTAACAGTTAGTCCTCCTATCGGTGACTACCGTATCTATTTCAGAGCAATCAATGACCGAAGTAAATATAACGGAGGTAACGGTTCCGATAATTTCCAGGGAATCTTACCTGAAGGAATAGATGCAAACAACTGGAGCGATGGATGGAATTCAGATGCAAAAGATATAAGTGATCCCCAACCAGACAACCACCGCATCTATGTTTATACCCAGATAGGCGAAACAGAAGATGCCGTTACAGGAAAAGGTTGGCTTTTTACGAAAGGAGATCCGAACATTAGAAATGGATGGCCTGGAGAAGAAATGGTGGCCGACAAGACTAACACCGGATGGTATTACAAAGACTTCGGTCAATATGCGCAGTCTGTATCAAATACAAATAAATCAGAAGGTACAAGAACTATTACGCCAGGTGAGACATTGATTATGTTCAGTAATAATACAGATCTAGATCAAGGATATAGTTTACACCGTTGTCCTCATCATATGGAGCCAGGTATTCCTCTCTTCGATTATGAAGACCGTGAAGGCTGGATTGTCTATGATCCTACATCCGACCCTATATGGCGTGTACATGATGATATGCCTGAAATTGAAGACATAGAGTACAAGGTATATACCCCGTTTGAGCTTTTTGGATGGTATAAGGTATATGGTATCGCATCAGGAAAAAACCAGTTTACCATTTGGGATACTAATGCCAAAAACAGCTGGGAATGCAAGAATGTGGGAAAAGGTTGGTTTAAAACAACCATCAAGTTGAAAGCAGTAAAAGGGGAACACGAAAAAAACATCCTCCTGAAAAAGGAAAACAACGATAAATCTCCTACTATTACACTCTTCGATGGCAATAGCTACGAGAAGTATGGCGACACTGGTTATTACCAAGGAGACAAATGGCATCAAGGTACGCCTGATGACGTAACAGAATAAATAATATAGAAAAAATGAAGAAGATAAAGCATTTAATGATATGGATGGGATTGCTCCTAAGCCTTGTTTCCTGCAAGGATACGATGGAGGCTATCGGACTCGGCGGGGATGAAATCCCAGCCGAGGGGGTAGTCTTGAACATTGAGTTGCCCAACTTCTCCGAAAAGAAAATTAATACTAGAGCGGGGGCTACAGAAAGCATAGGTAAGATTACTGCTGTGCTTTATGGCAAAAGCAATACTTACAAAGGTATGGCGAATGTCAACATTGTAAGCAAGAATACAGACGGAACGTATCAGGCAAAAATCAGTAATGTCCCATCTGGAACAGTTACTGTTCATCTGGTAACAAACGTAAGCAATCTCGAAGAGACAGAAGCAGAAGATTTGCAAAACATTGCGTTAGCTACACCTAGAACAATAGATACAAGCAGCCCAGTATGTTGGGGTAGCGTATCTTTAACGGAGCTCTTGGATGGTACGGCAAATGTCAGTTTGTATAGACAATATGCCAAGGTTACCTTGAAAGTAGATGCTGCGGTAAATGCGGTAAAGACTGTTTTTCCTGAAGAAGATGCTGGTCTTATCATTAATCATACCGCTGCCAAGAGTGCTATTGCCCCTGCTGATTATAATGTCCTTACTGAAGACTTAGCAGCAACAACAGAATTTAGCAACACTAATGTTGGCAATGAAACTAGCCGTGAAGTAGCGGTAACTGAAACTTCTGCAGGTGAAGCTAACGTTATCATCAGGGCTAAATACAATGGTAAAGAAGGTTACTATAAAGTGGGGCTTTACAAGGATGCAACAACCAAGAAGGATCAGTATGCCCTCTTGCGAAACCATAACTATACCATCACCGTAACCAAGGTGAATGATTATGGTTTTAAGACTTTGGACGAAGCCATCAAGGCACAACCTGAGAACAGAATAGAGGTAGATATTGTAGATGACAACCCTGCCATCACCAATATGATAGCTTGCAAAGATTATGAACTGGGTGTTAGCGATAATTTGTCGCTCAAGGCAACAGATGCTAAAGCAAATATCACTTTGGTCACTACGCTCAAATCTGCAACAAGTGCTGACGACAAACTCTACGGAGTAAGCATCAATCCTGCAGGTAGCTGGATTACGTTTGACAAGGATAAAGATGTAACAGAAACGAAACTTCCGGAATCAGAAAGTAATTCTGATTCTGGCATGAAATATGTTCTGACGTTTACGCTGGCTCCAAACATTCATGAAACCCCAAGAACAGGAACGGTTACGATATCTTCTGGTGATCTCAAGCTTGATGTGAAGATAACTCAGGCGGGCTACGATTTCATGAGAGACGACCCTAATCGTAAAGTTATCATGTATAATAATGACATTGAGTATCAAAAGGACTATTTTGCCTGGTTGGATAAGGTTAAAGGTATCAAGCCAGAACAAATGCAAGGCGTATTAAGAAACAACGGCCTTCATTTTACTGTAGGTAAGAATGCCTACAGTTATAAGATTCCTAAAAAGACAGGGGATAAACTGACAGTGGATAATCGGACAGGGGATGTTCTGACAGATAAAGATTACCATTTCACTGTTAGCGCTGACGGAGATTACTGGAAAGTGACGTTGTATGATAATCACGATAATAATTATGATCTTTGGAAAGGCACCTTTACGATAAAAAACGCAGCTGGTATCAACATCACCTACACTGTTTATCATACTGGTATCTTCCATGAGATAACAGATGATATGGCAAACAAAAACGAATTAACAGAGGGTGGTGTTGACAGTCTTAAGGTAAAAGGTATGTTCTATTATGGGGTAGTGAAGGTAAAGGGAAAAGCCCATACCTACATCATGCTTGACCGTAACCTGGGTGCTACCGACAATAGTCCTTATGCACCAGACGTCAACGAACTTAAAGACCATAAAGGTGCTATCGGTGGATACTTCAAGATTTCAGAGGATAAGAATAAATCAGATGTCAAGCAGGGGAATCTATCCTCTACTCTATCTCCTGAAGGCTTTGAAATACCTGAGAAATCGGTGTTTGAAGACTTGATTGCAAATGGTACGCTTAAAACAGAGGTACGCCATACTGCTCTTGGAGAATCGTACTATTGTACATTTATGAATACAACAAGCTCTGAGTTGAAAAACATCTATCTGCCATACGGAGGATATCTGGAAGGTGAAAGCCATAAATATCCAATGCACGTGGTCTTTTGGACCAAAACACTAGTCTCTGGAACACAAGGATTCAGTGGAGGAAGTCCGGAATATGGTTACTGGTATAACTATTTCTACGTGTACAACGATAAGAAGGGTTTTTCCAACGTACGTTTCGTGAGTGGTAGTAATGGAAATAACACCCATCGCTACAAGGCGATGCCATTACGATTGATCAGTAAGACAGTATTAAACAATACTGCGTTAAATTAACATTTAATCGTCTGTAAATCAATAACTTATATTAA
>OKUV01000655.1_pt1 | contig 12956 bp, 10 predicted proteins | sample 1606661 | NCBI WGS metagenome assembly OKUV01 (sample SAMEA3882521, study PRJEB24775) | human gut metagenome | biome: human-associated habitat; feature: intestine environment; material: feces | place: Netherlands | collected 2009/2010
TTGAAAGGAAAGATTCCAATGAAAGCATCGGAAAGCGTAGAGAGATACGATTCTGAAGTACGTCTCTATACTAACTACGCAATCAAAAACATTAAAAAGGTCTGTAAGGACTTCGGCCCCCGTCCGGTAGGAAGTGAGGCAGAGAAGAACGCGCAGCTTCATATGAAGAAGGAGCTTGAATCCTCATGCGATACCGTTACAAGAGAGGAATACAAATGCTCGGATAAGGCGTTTATGGCTTGGGTTCCGCTCGGAGCAATACTTATTCTCTTTTCAATTGTAATGTTTACGCTCGGCATTCCCGTTGCGTCGCTTGCAGCTTCACTTGTTACGCTTTTTATAATTCTTGCAGAGTTCATTTTCTACAAGCCCGTGCTTGATGTTTTCTTCCCGAAAAAAACATCCGGTAACGTCATCGGTGTTCGCAAGGCTTCGGGCGAGACAAAGAAGCGTATTATTATTGCAGGCCATACAGATTCGGCTTTTGAATGGACATACACCTATCACGGCGGACACAATGCGGTTCTTACAATTATTCTCACGGCAATTATTGCGATTCTCCTTGGCATCGGCGGAAGCATCTATGCTCTTGTTGCAGGCGCTCAGGGCGTTGTATGGACAGGCGATAACCTTGCAATGAAGATTATCGCGGTTGTTACCTATGTGACAGTTCCCGTTATTTGTGCGGCTATTGTTTTCACAAACTATAAGCGCCCGGTTATGGGAGCAAACGATGACCTTTCAGGCTGTTTCCTTTCGGCAGCGGTTGTGAAGTTCCTTGCCGCAAATGATATTCGTTTTGAAAATACAGAGGTTGTTGCCGCTATGGTTGGCGGTGAAGAAGCAGGACTCAGAGGCACAAAGGCTTATATGAAGGCTCATGCACAGGAGTTCAAGGACGAAAAGGATGTTGAAACGATATTCGTTGCCTTTGATACTATCCGTGAACACGAATTTATGGCTATTTACGATAAAGACATGACCGGTATGGTAAAGAACGACAAGAGAGTTGCAAAGCTTCTTCAGGATGCGGCAAAGAGTGTCGGCTACGATGTTCCGGTCAAGGCCATAGAGCTTGGCTCAACAGATGCAGCCGCCGCTTCACAGGCGGGTATCCCTGCGGCTTCATTTACGGCGATGGATCCCGCTCCGGCAAGATATTATCACACCCGTCTTGACACAGAGGATAATCTTGATCCCAAGACCCTTGAAATCGGACTCAAGATTGCTCTTGAAACAGTATTTGATTTTGACGAGAAGGGCATCTGACAGAAATCAATCACATTTCCCAAATATTTTCCTTAAAACTATTGGATTTTTGAAATTATTATGGTATAATTACATAGTGAATTTATTATTGCTCAAAAGGAGTTGGCATTGTGAATAAAAAAATTGTAAGATTTTCGTCACTCTTGCTTGCATTGCTCATGGTTCTTTCCCTGTGCGCTTGCGGCGAGGAGGAAGAAACATACGATTACAAGTCACCCATACCTACAACTACGGAAGAGATCCTTTCGAGATTTAACGACGCAATGGCAGACGCTAAAAAAGGCAACCCCGGCATCAGCTATAGCATAAAGCAGGGCGCAAACATGAGCGGCGAACAGAAAGAAAAGTGCGAAAACAAATACGTTAAGGCTGCTTTCAAGACCGTTTCAAAGGCTATCACCAAGGAGAACTTCTCTAACGAGACTGCTTACGGCGAGAGCACAAAGGATGTTTTCCCGACATTCGGTTCGGATGATGCACCCGTACTCACCAATGCCGATATCCGTTCAGCTTATTTTATGGAGAATAAGGATGACGGCACAGGCGCAACTTATATAATCGTTATAAAGATTTATCCGGAGAAGAATCCTAACCAGACGGACAGCATCTACGGAAAGCTCTATAATATCATGGACGACAAGGAAATTTTGTCACACTTTGACGTTATTAACAGCGTTGTAACGGTTAATTCTTACAACGCACAGTACGGCGAGGGAACGATCCGTGCAACGCTCAAGAAGGAAGATAATAAGCTCACCGAGCTCAGTCTTTCAAGGAACGTTGTTGTTTCAACAGAGCTTACGGGCGTAGGTACTCTTGCCGATCTCGGAACTGTTCCGTTTGAGTTCAATTATGAAGCAACGGAAAACTACAGCGTTGACTGGTTTGATCCTGCAACAAAGGACGCAAAATAAACTGATTGATTAAAAAATCACCCTCGGCGGAGCGATTCCGCTGAGGGTTTTGTCATGTTATGGGTTTATTTACAATAGTTTTCTATGTAATTGTCAATCGCTTCGGAGATAACCTTGATGGCAGCACTGCGCTCACTGACCTCATTGACGGCTGTTTCCTTATTCTCAAGCGTTTTGTAAACCGAAAAGAAATGTCGCATCTCGTCAAAAATGTGCTTTGGAAGCTGGTCAATATTGGTGTAAATATTATAGTTCGGGTCATTGAACGGAATTGCGATTATTTTTTCATCGTTGCGTCCGTTGTCAATCATTGATATAACACCGATCGGATAGGCGCGGCAAAGGGTGAGCGGTTCAAGCGGCTCGGAACAAAGAAGAAGCACATCGAGCGGATCGCCGTCATCACCGAGCGATCTCGGAATGAAACCGTAGTTGGCCGGATAGTGGGTCGAGGTGTAAAGAATTCGATCGAGAATAATCAGTCCCGTTTCTTTATCAAGCTCATATTTTTTCTTGCTGCCCTTTGGAATCTCAACAACGCAAACAAAATCCTCCGGTGAAATTCTTTTTGGCGAAATGTCATGCCATATGTTCATGCGTTCACGCTCCTTTAATTTTATAGTAACTTATTTGACACGAATTGTCAAGCAACAGATTTATCAGAGAACAAGTTCGTTTGTTCCGGTGCTGAGAGAAATTTTTTTGCAGTCGCCGATAAAAACAGCGTTGACAACGTCACACAAGTCAATGCAAATCTTAATTTTTTTCTCACATCGCTTCCATGCAACCGCAATCTCTCCGTGAGGCGTTGTTATTTTCCCTCTTGCAAAGGTCAGACAGTCGGGAAAGACGGGGGAGATGATGATTTTATCATAACGGACAGAATCTTTTTCCTGCTTTATGCCGAGAATTTCCTCAAATAAAAACTCTGTGCTTGCGCCGAACATCGGGTGAGAATGTGACGCCTCACCGTTCCAGTTTTCCCAGAGCGTCGTAGCTCCGGAACGCCGCATGAAGTCGAAGGATACATCACCCTTGCCGGCAAGCAGACGGGTTGCAAGATCGCTGTTGCCGGTTTTGTAAAGCACGTTGAGAAGTATTTCCGTGCCGAAAATGCCTGTATCAAATTCAGTTTTTTTGCTGTATTTTTTTACGATGTTTTCAACCGTTCTCTCGTCGCCGAGACCGCAATTGACGGCAAAAGCATTTGCGCCCTGAATATTATTGAAAAAGTCTCCCGTCGTCTCATCAAAATACTTCTCCGTCACCGCTCGTGAATACTTTTCGATTAAGCTCTCATATTTGTCATACGGTCTGCCGAGCACCTTGGCGCAGAAAATCAATCGTTTAAGCTGCGAAATAAACATTGTCGTGTTGACAAAATCTTCGGGAATTTCTATTTTCCCCGGAGCACACCATTCTCCGAGACACCAGCCGTCTTTTTCTTCACGAACGATAAGGCCGTTCTCTGTGCGGCTCTCCATATATTCAACAAATTTTTCCATCGACGGGAACAGCGCTTCAAGCTCGTCTCTATGACCGTAATGACGATAGAATTGATAAGGAACGTTGATTATCGCTCCTCCCCAGCCGGAAGGTCCGCCGCCGCCACCGGCAAAGGGCGCGGTGTGCTGAACATGACCTGTCGTTTTGTCCTGACAGTCCTGTATATCGGATATCCATTTTCTGTAGAATTCCTCTGCGTCAAATTCCGTCATTACGGCGTTGCAGGTTAGCTGACCGTCACCCGTATAGCCGAGCCTTTCGCGGTGCGGACAGTCCGACGGTACTCCCGAGTGCATATTGGAAAGCTGGGTGTTAACAAAAGCTTTGTAATACCAATTAAGTGTTTCGTCGCTGCACTCAAAGTCCGAGGTCACATCAACGTCGGAATGAATAACGCGTATCTCAACGGGCTTTGCATTATTTGTCAGCGTAAAATATCTGAATCCGAACCAACAGAAAAACGGATGATAGATTTTTTCTTTATCGGTAATGAAGGATTCAATCTGCCTCTGCTCATTAAACCCAACGGACATATTGTTAAGAGTCAAATCGTTATTTAGATTTTCCGCACATTCCATGATTACGGTTTCGCCTGCCTTCTCACACATGACGACGGGATAGCCGGAAACGTTGCGTTCGATTTTGTAAACCGAGCAGTCGCCGAAATTTTTGACAAGCTCAGGCTTGAGCGTTTCAATTACTCGGTCTGCAGGGCAAGCTTGAATATAAAATTCGCTTTTCGGCGGAACGGTTTCAAGCGGTTCTTCGCCGTCGGGAAGAGTTCCGTCAACAGTGTTCCAGTTGCGGTCAAAGTTTGTATAATCAAGCACTTCTCCGAAAAAAAGATTGGAGCTTTTAAAAAATCCCGAAGAAAAAACAACATCTTTTCTGTTTGAATAAAAGCTTTCGCCGTCAACGTCGAGCTTGTAGCAGAGCTTTATTGCGCCGTAGTTCATATTGCCCTCGGCTTTGCGGACGGTTTGATGATAATATCCTCCGCCGACTGCCGCTGCGAGAATATTTTTTCCTGTATGAAGATATTTTGTAACATCGTATTTCATCACATAAATCCGATGGGTCTGCTCGTCATTGAGAGGATAAACAAGATCCATGTTCGGACGTTCGTGATAATCGGAATATGCCGGAACAAATTCGTCGGAGCTGACACGCTTGCCGTTTATGTAAAAAATAAACCAGCCGAGACCGCAGACGGTTAATTCGGCTTTTTGAAAATCATTTTTTATTTCGATCTCGGAGCGAAAGAGTGCCGCGTCGAGATTCGAGCGTGGGCTGAGCCATCTCGCTTCTCCGAAAACATCTCTGTGATTCATAGAATTCTCCATTTTTACGGTGTTATTTCAAAAATGCCGCCGTATCAAAGCGTTTGCCTTAATACGACGGCAGGGAAATTTAAATTTTATTTCATCTTTGCGGTATATCTGCTGACATAGCCCATGTACTGCTTCTTTGCATTTGAACCGTTAAACGCCTGGTCGTCGCTCTTAGTCCAGCCTGCAATTGCGATCGAGCCGTCGCTGAGCACGGCAACATCCATTGCGCTGTCGTCCTGCGCACCGTTAAGACGAACCGTTGCGGTCGTTTTACCCTCATCGTTGAGATAGAGAATATAGCCGTCACTGCCGCCGCCGACCTTGTAGCCTTGGAAATCCTCGGTTGACGATTTCGACTGGCCTACTACCGCAAAGCCGCCCTTGATGCAGGCAATTCCCAGAACGGAATCATCATCGGCACCGCCGATAAGTCTTGACCAGCAAACCTGACCCTTGGAGTTGTATCTGAGCACATATCCGTCACGCTTGCCGTAATTCATTGTATAAATTCCGTCGGCTCTTTTGTAGATAGTAAATGTGCCGCCGACAACACAACCGCCGTCGTCCGTTACGGCGAGGGTGTTAAATTCGCTTTTGCCAGAGCCTTGGAGATACTCAGCCCAGTCAAGGTCGCCTTTTTTGTTGAGCTTGAGGAGAACGGTGTTCTCTGTTCGAATCTTATTGAATCTGATTCCCGAGAAATCCCCGTCGGTGGACATTGTTACACATGTTGCGTAAATATCTCCGTCGGAATTGACAGCTAAAGCGGAAATAATATTTGACTTTGAGCCTTGAAGAACCTTTCTCCACTTAATATTTCCGTTTTTATCAAACTTGAAAATAAAAGCCTTAGTGCCGCCCTTTTGCGTGCCTGTGAAGAAGCCTGATTCGGAGATTGCCTTACCGCCTGCAACGAATCCTCCGTCAGGGGTTGCGGCAAGTGAGCTGATGTATTCGCCGGTTGAGGAGGCGTCGGACGGGAAAACATATTTCCACATAAAGGTTCCGTCGGCTTTAAGTCTGACAATAAATGCGGAGTTTGTGGATGCTGTTTTCACAACATCGCCGCTCGTTGCCGCAGTCTGACCGGCCGCAACAATTGTGCCGTCCTTAAGCTCTATAACGTCATTGAAGTTAACCTGACTGTTGCCGCCCGTTATATATTTCCATTCGACCTTTCCGTCGGAGGAATATTTAACAAGTGATGTGTGCTGCATTTCCCATTCGCCTGAAACGCCCTTGTAGTCGCCGTCCTTTGACGCTGAAATTCCTGCGGCAACAAATCCGCCGTCTTTGCAGCCGATGATATCTCTGAAGGCGTCAAGTCCGGAGCCGCCGAAAAACTTGGTGTATTCGCATTTTGCTTCGTCAACGGATTCCTTTGACGGCTTTTTGACGCCGACCGTTGTTGATGTTGTAATCTTAGCGGCCGAAGCTTTGGTTGTCGGAGTTTCGTTCGACGAATAGTCGGGAGATTCATTCGTCTGCTCGAGCTCAAGCTTTCCGTCCTTGTATTTGCCGGTGTAATAGATCATATCCCCAAAAGTGTCAGTCTCGTTCTTAGTGTAAAGAATGTTGCCTTTTGAGTCTTTCTTACCGGTTGTGTAAATTGTTTTGCCGTAGTTGTCCTTGAGCCCTGTCGAATATATTCTGTGACCGGCCTTGTCGACAATTCCTGTTGCGTCGGTGACCTTGCCGTTAGGGTCTGTTGCTCCTGTTATTGCCGTGACCTCCTCGGCGCCCTTTTTGAGCTCATCATCAACGATATCTAAATCGTCGGGAGTCTCGGAAATAAGCTTGTCGTTCTTTTCGCCCGGAGTTGCGGAATCGCCGCAGGCGGAGAACAAACAAAGCGACATTGCCAAAACAAGCAACAAAGCAATTATTTTATATTTGTTCATGTAAAATCCTCCTTTAACAGGTTGGCAACCGCCTGTAGCAAATAAATCGGCGGCTACTTTTTTCTATAATATCATACTTTCTTTAATATTTCAATGCTTTATAAAAGTGTTTACATTTTAAATTCTAAATAAAAATTGAATTATTTATTGATACAATACGTGTTTTTTGTTATAATTTTTAAAAAGCGGCACCGCAAATGTGCTATATTGATTCAACGCACCGTCGGTTGACAGATTATGCAGTCAGGGCTCTTGTATTAACCTACGGAACGAGCGGCAATGCTCAGCTTAGAAGCGTTCGGATTATATGGGCGGTTTTAGGTGCGGGTTACGGAGCGATTGTGATTATAATGAATTCCGTCATTGGCAGAAAAAAGAATAATTTTCCGAAAAGAGGAAAACAAATGAGCGATGTAATTGAAATAAAAAACTTGAGAAAATCTTTTGGCGAGGTCAAGGCCGTTCAGGATATTTCGTTCTGCGTAAAGCAAGGCGAGATGTTCGCTTTTCTCGGTGTGAACGGAGCGGGAAAAAGTACAACTATCTCAATAATATGCGGTTATCTTGCAAAGGACGGCGGCAGCGTTGAGGTCTGCGGAAAGAGTATTGACAACTCAATTGACGATATCAAGAGAAATATCGGCGTAGTGTTTCAGAATTCCGTGCTGGATCAGTCGCTTTCCGTTTCGGATAACCTCAGAAGCCGTGCCGCATTCTATGGAATAAAGGGCGCCGAATTCAAAAAAAGACAAGCCGAGCTTGCAAAAATGCTTGACTTTAAAAAGCTTCTTAACAGAACGGTCGGCAAGCTTTCGGGCGGACAGCGGCGCAGGATAGACATTGCGCGTGCGCTTCTTCACAAGCCGCAGCTCTTGATTTTGGATGAACCGACAACGGGTCTCGACCCTCAGACGAGGAAGCTGCTCGGCGATGTGGTGGCCGATTTGAGAAAGAAGGAAAATCTGACGGTTCTGCTCACGACGCATTACATGGAGGAAGCGGCGGATGCAGACTATGTTGTTATTCTCGACAGCGGAAAAATCGTTGCCGAAGGAACTCCGCTTGATTTGAAAAATAAATACACAGGCGATTTTATAACAATTTACAGGGCGGACGAGAGCGAGGCTAAAAAGCTCGGTATGCCCTATGAAATAATTCGTGATGCGATAAGGATTTCCGTTCCTGACACCGCAGCGGCAACAAGGCTGATTACGGAAAACCCGAATATGTTCACTGATTATGAGGTCACAAAAGGAAAAATGGACGATGTTTTTCTTAACGTAACAGGAAGAAAGCTGACGGGAGGCGATGAAAAATGACAGGTCTCGGCAATTTGATAAGGCGAAATATTCGTCTTTTCTTCAAGGATAAGGGAATGTTCTTCTCTTCGCTGATAACTCCGATTATTCTTCTTGTGCTTTACGTTACTTTTCTCGCAAAGGTCTATCGGGACAGTTTTGCGTCGGCTATACCTCAGGGAATTACGGTGGACGAAAAGATTATCAATGCCGTTGTTGCTTGTCAGCTCATTTCTTCTCTGCTGGCTGTCAGTTGTGTTACGGTTGCTTTCTGTTCAAATCTTCTGATGATAAACGATAAGGTTAACGGTGCAATTTGCGACCTGACGGTTTCTCCCGTGCGCCGATCAACATTGGCTCTCGGTTACTTTATCTCATCGGCAGCCTCGACGCTGATAATCAGCTTTTCCGCTCTCGCCGTCGGACTGGTTTATGTTTACACTCAGGGCTGGTATATGACGCTCGGTGATGTGTTATATCTTATTCTTGATGTTTTTCTGCTGACACTGTTCGGAACAGCGCTTTCTTCATGCGTTAATTTTTCGCTCACAACAAACGGACAAGCTTCGGCGGTCGGCACAATCGTCAGTGCAGGCTACGGGTTTATTTGCGGCGCATATATGCCGATGTCACAGTTTGGCAGCGGACTTCAAAAGGCTCTCCTTTTTCTTCCGGGTACATACGGAACAAGCCTTATCCGAAACCATGCGATGGCAGGCACATTCAGAAAAATGAGAGAAATAGGATTTCCGAAAGAGGCGATAGAAGGAATGACGGGTGCTGTTGATTGCAGGCTGTTTTTCTTTGAACATGAGGTCGGAATTCCGGCAATGTATCTTATTCTCTCCGGTTCAACCGTTGCACTGATAATTTTATATGTTTTGTTGAACAGGGCTTTTTCCGGGAGGGCGAGATGAGCAAATACGAGCCTCTTTGGAATTATGTTAAAGAGCAGGAGAATGATTTTATACTGAACTATGAGCAGGTTGAAAAAATTCTCGGATTTCCGATAGATCGTTCCTTCCTGACATTCAAAAAGGAACTGACGAATTACGGTTGGCAGGTCGGGAAAATCTCGACGAAAAACAAAAACGTTAAATTTATAAAAATATAAAACTTGCCCATTCTTAATTAAAAAAGGATGGGCAGATTTTTTTCGAATAATTGAAAAATACATTGATTTAATCATCGGTTTGTTTTATTATTATTTTAAAGCCAAAAAGAATGGAGATTTGATTATGGATAAATACGCAAGATTCAGATATCAACCGTGTATACCGATGGGCGCAGACGGCAGAAAGCTGACGGGCTCCCCCGAGCACACCGCACTCTCGAGAAAAGCCGCAGGTGAGGGTATGGTTCTGCTCAAGAACGACGATAACGCATTGCCGCTTAAAAAAGACGAAAAGGTTGCGCTTTTCGGCAAGGCGACAATCGAATACATAAAGGGCGGCGGAGGAAGCGGTGACGTTTTCTGCGCCTACACCCACAATATTTACGACGGCTTTGCTCAGAAAGAGAAAGAGGGTAAAATCAGTGTATATATGCCGACTGTTGACTTCTATAAGGAATACGTAAAGAAAGAAAGCAGGAAGATCCCTACCCGTGCCGAAATCGAAAAGACTTGGGATATAGTCAATGCAATGGATTTCTGCCGGAAAAAGGATGACATTGTCTATGATACTTTTGCAAGCATGCACGTTGTCGAAGCGGAAGCTCCCGATGAGCTTATAAGCGCTGCGGCAGAAAACGCAGACACAGCAATAATCACGCTCAGCCGTTTCTCCGCCGAAGGCGTCGACCGTCGTGCCATCAGCGGCGACTACTATCTTTCCGATGCAGAAAAGAGCCTTATTGACCGAGTTTCGTCGGCATTCAAAAAAACAATAGTTGTTCTTAACTCGGGTGGAGTGGTTGACTGTGAGCACTTCGCCGAGAACGACAAGGTTCAGGGCATTCTCTGCGGCTGGCAGGGCGGCATGGAGGGCGGTATGGCGGTTGCCGATTCTTTGCGGTGACGTCAATCCGTCGGGCAAGCTCGGCGACACAATTCCGAAATCATACGACTGTTATGAGAACGGAAAGATGTTCCAAACGGGTTATGAGCACCTTGACTATGAGGACGATATTTATGTCGGCTATCGCTATTTTGAAACAATTCCGGGAGCGGCGGAAAAAGTTCGCTACCCGTTTGGCTTTGGTCTTTCTTATACGGACTTTGAGATGAGCGGCGCTTTTTGCGGCGAGAGCGAAGGCAAAATTGTTGCTGTTGTTACGGTTAAGAATATCGGCAAAGTCTCCGGCAAGGAGGTTGTACAGCTTTATTACAGTGCACCTCAAGGAAAGCTCGGAAAGCCGTCAAAGGAGCTTGCGGCATTTGCAAAAACAAAGCTTCTTGCTCCGGGGGAGAGCCAAACCGTGGCACTGAGCTTTGACATAAATGACATGGCAAGTTTTGACGATCTCGGAAAAATTCAAAAATCCGCATTTGTTCTTGAAAAGGGAACATATAAATTCAGTCTCGGAAATTCTGTCAGAAACACGAGACTGCTTGACTACGAATTTACGGCAGACGAGGATATTATCGTTAAGCAGTCAAAGTCGCTTCTTAAACCGTTTAAGCTTGAAAAAAGACTCCTTGCGGACGGAAGCTATGAGACACTTCCTCAGAGCGGGCAAAGCTATGATTCGGGTAAAAATAACTTAGCCGATGCAAAGGCTCCCGACGAAGCGGTTATGTTTGATTATGTCGGTGAAAAAATCAGTCTTGACGATTTTATCAGACAGTTCACCGTTGATGAGCTTATAGATTTTGTCGGCGGACATCAGAATCAGCCCGGCGTTTGCAATACAGGAGCCTTCGGCGGTTTGAAACGGCTCGATATTCCTCCGATTCCTACAGCTGACGGTCCCGCAGGTGTTCGTCTCAACGCCAAAACAGGAGCACCTACAACGGCGTGGCCGTGTGCAACGCTTCTTGCCTGCACATGGAATACCGAGCTTATCGAGGAGGTCGGTTCGGCGGGCGGCGCAGAGCTGAGAGAGAACAATCTCGGCGTTTGGCTTGCTCCTGCAATGAACATTCATCGCAATCCGCTTTGCGGCCGTAACTTTGAGTATTTCTCCGAGGATCCGCTTCTTGCCGGAAAATGCTGTGCGGCAGACGTAAGGGGAATTCAATCAAGAAAGGTCGCAGCTTCGGTTAAGCACTTCGCTTGCAATAACAGAGAGTCAAACCGATTTGAATGTGATTCGAGAGTTTCCGAGCGTGCGCTGAGAGAAATCTATCTCCGTGGCTTTGAGATATGCGTTAAGGAAGCCGACCCATGGACCGTTATGTCCTCATATAATATTATCAACGGCTGTCACACATCAACAAGCTATGAGCTTTTGACCGAGATTCTCAAAGGTGAGTGGGGCTTCAAGGGCATGGTTACGACCGACTGGGGCGTTCACAGCCATCATTCCGACGAGATTCTTGCGGGCAATGACCTCAAGATGGGTGAGGGCGAACCGAATGAGCTTAAAGAGGCATACGAAAACGGCAAAATAACAAGAGCAGACCTTGAAGCCTGCGTCAGAAGGATTCTCGTGATGACAATAAATGTTGCCGAATAATCTGTTATAAACACGAAAATGTTTATGAATATTTTACCTGAGTAAAACAATTCTGTTTTTTTGAAATTTCCTATTGTAATTTCACCGAAATATATGTATAATGGTACGGTAAATTGAATGCGGACGAAAAAACAATGTATTTTGTTGCGTCTGCGGTAAATCCGTGCGCATTCGGCACACGGTGGAGGAGTTAGGAACATGCTTGGTAAATATGTTCGTATCAAGGTGACTCATCCGATCCACTCTTACAGCAATGAACAGGGCTTTACCTATGAACTGAACTACGGCGAGGTCGAGGGGGCTAAGCAGTTCAACGCTTCTGTTAAAGGCGCATTCATCATGGGTATCAATCATCCCGTGCGAAGCTTTGACGGAAGGGTAGTCGGCATCGTCAGGTATGACGGCAGTAATGAAACAGATTGGGTTGTAGCGCCTAAAAGTACAAGGTTCATCAACATTGACATCGCAAACGGCATTGACTTTGCGGTGAAGAACAAAAATCACACACTGGAGTGCCTTTATGAGCGTTCCTGCGGAGCGGTTGTTTACAGGAACATCGGCGGAATGATTCGTTTTCTGCTTATCAAGAACAGACGAAGCGCCCATTGGGGTTTTCCAAAGGGTCACGTTGAGCAGGGCGAAAACGACCATCAGACGGCTTACCGCGAGGTGCTTGAGGAGACGGGAATCAGAATTAATATTCAGCCCGATTTCGTAACAAAAAGTCAGTACACCATTCAGGGAAAGGTTGAGAAAAACGTAAATATTTTTCTTGCCTCGACCCAGGATACTCAGACGGTCATCCAAAAGGAAGAAATTGAAGATTATATTTGGCTCGGATATGAAAAAGCTCTTAATAAGCTTCGCTTTGAGAACGACAGAAACATTCTTTCCAAGGCTTATAATTATCTTCTGAACAAAAAAATTATAACGGAGTAAAAAAATGACGAATGAACTTGTAGAGTCCATTGTGGCTTTTTTTCAAAGCAAAATTCCAAATGAGCTTACTGTTTTCATCATCTCCGTACTCCCGATATTGGAGCTCAGAGGCGGATTGATAGCGGCAAGACTTTTGAATATGGACGTTATGAAGGCGTTCATCATTTGCTATCTCGGCAA
>OKUV01000669.1_pt1 | contig 12793 bp, 10 predicted proteins | sample 1606661 | NCBI WGS metagenome assembly OKUV01 (sample SAMEA3882521, study PRJEB24775) | human gut metagenome | biome: human-associated habitat; feature: intestine environment; material: feces | place: Netherlands | collected 2009/2010
GCGAAAAGGCGTATTCTTTGGAAAAAAAGTTGCGTGCCGAAGCAAAACACGGATAAATTGTTTAGTTTTGCTCTAAATTTAACAGCATGGAACCCATCATAGAGCCTGTAAGCCGAAGTCTGTTGCTCGCGGAATTGACCCCTGAACGCAAGGTCCGAAATACGAACAAGGCTTCGAATGAAATCTATATTTTCGATGCCGCCGAATGCCCGTCCCTGCTGCGGGAGATCGGACGCCTGCGGGAGGTCGCCTTCCGGTCGGCGGGGGGCGGAACGGGGCTCGCCGTGGATATAGACGAGGAGGATCTCGCCGGCGACGGTTATTACCAGTTGATCGTCTGGGACCCTGCGGAGCAGGAGATCGTGGGCGGTTATCGCTTTATCGTCTGCACGTCGGAAAATCCCCGGCATCTTTCCACTGAACATTATTTCACCTTCAGCGACAAATTCCGCAAGGAATACCTGCCCTATACCATCGAACTGGGGCGTTCGTTCGTACAGCCTTCCTATCAGTCGCGCGGCAATTCGAAGAGTATCTATGCGCTGGACAACCTCTGGGACGGTTTGGGGGCGCTTGTGGTGCTGAATCCCAAGGTGAAATACCTTTTCGGCAAGGTGACGATGTACGCTTCGTACAAGGCTATGGCACGCAATGCCCTGATCTGGTTCCTGCGCCGTTATTTTCCCGATCCCGATCATCTGGTGGCGGGTAAAAATCCCGTGCAGCTCGATTTGGACGATCCCTATTACGAGCATTTTTTCACGGGCAAGACCTATGAGGAGAATTACCGTATCCTGATCCAGCGCATCCGCGAGTTCAACGAGAACATTCCTCCGCTGATCAATGCCTATATGAATCTCTCGCCTACGATGCGGGTGTTCGATACGGTAATCAACACCGATTTCGGCGGTGTGGAGGAGACGGGTATTCTGCTGACCATTCCGGACATTTATCCCGAGAAAAAACAGCGTTATATGCGTTGGCAGGGGTGGCGTGAAAACCTCAAGCAGCGCCGGGAACATTTCCGCCTCCGCCTGCAGGAGCATCTCTCGCGTATCGGGAAAAGATGGGAAGTGTAGTCGAGCCGGATTTTCCCGGGTCGGATGTCTTATTTTGATAAAATTACGCCTTTTCGGTGTAATTTTTTTGTTTATGGATGCGGAATTTCTCGAAAAATTGTAATTTTATAGAGAAAAGAGAAGTTTGTATGCGTACAAGATTGGTAGTGTCTTTTTTTATCTGTTTTTTGCTGCAGGCATGCTCCGGAGCTTCGACGACGAAGACGAATGGAGTGTCGAACACATCGGGAAACGATCAGGCCGGATGTATCGCCTTGGATACGATCGGCATCGATGGTGCGGTCGAGAAGTTCGTATGGAACGAAGAGGATGGAATCGGCTTCTTAATTCAGGATAATAGCTATTTGGACTTTATTAAATCGTCTTTCACATCGAGGCCGGTGTTTGCTATGCAGGCTGCTGACGGTCGAATAACCTATTCGACGGAGGATTTGATGAAAGAGATGTGGCCGAAAGAGCGGATCGAGGATCCTGTTTCGGTCGTAGCTTGGCGACCGTATGGATTTGCGTTACAAGAGGACGGGAGTTTTTTTCTTCCGGTCGGTGTGGCGCAGTATGATGAGAAGGGGTGCCGGAGCGTGCCTATGCTCGGCCGGTACCGGGGAAATCTGGCTGAAATGACACTCGATTTCGAAAATATGTTCTCCGCTGTGGAGTTGCGATTGAGGAAAGACAGCTTCGCTCTCGAACCGATTAAGGTGAAACAAGTTATTTTGCAGGGAAACGACGGTGAAATTCTGGCAGGATCGATCAAGGTGGTAGCCAGTAGGCAGGAGCTGCCCGACAGTGTGTGCGAAGAGAGGAAAGTCAGTCCTTGCGTCGTATTGGATTGCGGATCGGGGGTGGAGCTGACGGAAGAATCGACCTCTTTTTATCTGCCTGTACTGCCTGTGGAGTTTCGCCGAGGGTATTCGTTAACGGTCGTGACGGATCGTGACAGCGGGAATATGTTCAGGATTCAATGCGGTGGCAAATTCCCCGTAAGATTGAAAAAAGGTCGGATATACCGTGCGGCGGATACGATTGTTCGCCCGGCGTATCTGCAATACATGATTCCCGATCCCAATTTCCGGGCTTATCTTTTGGAACAGGGGTATATCGAAGAGATCGGCGAAAACGGGAGCCGGGTCGTAGTAACACCTGCCGGTCGGGCTGCGACGAAGATAGATTGTTCGAGGCGGGGTATCGCTTCCTTAGCAGGAATCGAGTATTTCCCGCTGTTGGAGGAGTTGAATTGCTGTATGAATATGATATCGACGTTGGATTTGACGCAGAATCCTCGTTTGGTAAAGTTGGATTGTTCGGGAAATTGTCTTAAATCCTTGGATGTAAGCCATAATTCGGTGCTAATGGAGTTACGGTGCATGTTGAATGAGCTGGTGGCATTGGAAACGGATCGGAATCCGAAGCTGACTGTTTTGCATTGTGCATTTAATCGCTCGTTGAAAGCGTTGGATGTGACTGGTAATCCCCTGTTGAAAGAGTTGGTGTGCACGGAAAACAGTCTGTCGAGTTTGGATGTGTCGCATAATTTGGAACTGAAAAAACTTATGTGCGGAAATGGTTTTGTCAAAAAGAACCGTTTGGAAACCCTGGATGTTAGTAAAAATACCAAACTCGACACGTTGGAATGCTCGGGCTGTTGGCTGAAAACCTTGGATGTCAGTCGGAACCGGGATTTGATATATTTGAATTGCAGTAGAAATGAATTGGAGCGTCTGAATCTCGGCGCTGTTCCGAATTTGAAGGAATTGGATTGTCCCATGAATAAATTGAGCCGACTGGACGTATCTCGTTGCAAGGCTCTGACATGGATTTCGTGCGACAGGAACTCGCTCTCCTCGTTAGATGTATCCCACAACCGGTCGTTAAATTGGCTGTCGTGTGGTGAAAATTTGCTTACTACGTTGGATGTGTCGCATAATTCGGTGTTGGAAACGTTGTGGTGTAATGACAACCAATTGACTACGTTGGATCTTTCGGGAAATCCGATTTTGAGAAAGCTGTATTGTTGCAATAACCGGTTGTCCTCTTTGGACTTGAGTAAAAATAAATTCTTGGAACCGAGGAATGTGTCCGATCACGGGAACTGTTTCCCGGAGGAAGAGGGTTCGATTGTGGTTAATTCCTGCTGTTTCTGAAAAATGAAAAAGGGGCTGTCTAACAGTTTTAGACAGCCCCTTTCGTTGCTTTTTGGTTTTACCGCGACGCGGCGATATTCGAGCTGTGCATGCCCCGGGAATCGCGGGCCCAGTCGTCCCTGGCGCGGAGTACCTGTTCGATGATGTCGCGCACGCAGCCGTGCCCGCCCGCGAACTCCGAAACGTAGCGCGAGGCTTCGATCACCTCGGATGCCGCATCCGAGGGACAGACGGGGATTCCGACTGCCTTCATACACTCCAGGTCCGGGATGTCGTCGCCCATGTAGATGACGTTCGCCGGATCGAGTCCGTGGCGTGCGAAGAAATCCTGCATGGCCGATATTTTGTCCATGCAGTCCAGGTAAACATCTGTGATTCCCAGCATTTTGAGCCGGTGGTCGAGCGTTGCGCCCCGTCCGCCCGTGATGATGCACACTTTGTAGCCCATACGGAGCGCATAGGCGATGGCATAGCCGTCCTTGGCATAGTATTTTCGGATGAAATCCCCATCGACCAGGGGCATGATTCCCCCGTCGGTCATTACGCCGTCCACGTCGAAAATGAACGCTTCGGTCTTTACGATGTCTTCTTTGAAGTTTCCCATATATCTTGACTTAATGATTCATAAATTCGTAACAGTCGCGGATCGTGAGCGAGTGCGGCTTCGTGCCGCCGCAACGTCGGCAGGTCGCCGCGTACGGCAGGCCCGGTCTGCACCCGATGCGGATCGCCCGAATCGACGGCTTTGGCTGCGGTTTCGGCGATCAGGGGTTTCAGTACGTCGAAGGGCAGTTCGGTCCCGTGCAAAATCTCGCCTCCCAATGCGTAGAGGTGATTGACGAAATTGCAGGCGAAAACCGCGGCCAGGTGAAGGCGTACGCGACGGTCGGAGTCGGCACGATATACCGTGCGGCTCAGATTGCGGGCGAACGCTTCGAGCTCCGAGGTGAAGGAGTCGTCGTTTCCTTCGACGAAAAGAGGTATTTTGGCAAAATCCACGCTGCGGCCTTGGGTAAAGGTTTGCAGGGGATAGAGAACGCCCCGACGGTCGAAGCGTGCGGGAAGAGCCTCTATTCCGATGCCTCCGGCCGTATGTACCACAGCGGCTTCGGCGGGTATGGGCAGGCTTTCGGCCAGCGTGGTGATCGCCGCATCGCTGACGGCCAGGATGTAGAGGTCTGCGGCGGCCAGCTCGCGCGGATCGGAGCTCCACGCGGTGCCGTTTTCGAGGGCGAGTGCTGTACCTCGTTTCGCGTTGCGGGCGAAGATCTGGAGCAATGTTGCTCCTTCCGTGCGGCTTATCGCGCGGGCGAGCGCTTCGGCCAGGTTGCCGCTGCCTATGAGGACGATATTTTTCATCTTTCCGAGTGTTTCGATTCGGGCTGCGGCCCGGAAGCCGGTTTGCGGGCGGCGTTCACTGCGTCGTCCAGGTCGATGAGCCGAAGCCGGTCGCCCGCTGTACGGCAGGCCGTCTGAAGCTCGTCGAGCGCGCGGTCTATTCGGCGCGTTTCTTCGGTCGCGGCGAAGTAGAGGCGTGTCGAACTGTAATTGTCGATGGTTCTGAAAATGTTGTAGAGCGTCATTTCGTGGATGTCCCGTCCGGGGGCGAAAGCCACTTCGCGGTCGTCGTCCGGATTCCGGATTTCGATCAGCAGGCCCGTGCGCACGAGCTGGTGCAGGACATCGTTCACGATGCGGGTGGGCAGCGAGAGTCGGCGGCGGAGTTCATCGACCGGGAGCGCCCCTTCGTTTTCCCGAAAGCGGTGTACGACCTGGAGCATGACGGCCAGGATGATCCGGCGTCGTCGGTCGTTGCTGATGCCGAGCGATTCGCGCTCTTCGGCGAAACGGTCGATGTTCTGGTAGGCGAATGAAAGTTCGCCGCCGAAGAGCAGGATTTCCCACGAGATTTGCAGCCATAACAGGAAGAGCGGCAGGGCTGCGAAACTGCCGTAAATCGCGTTGTAGGAGGTCATCCATCCTTGCAGATAGAGGTAGCCCCACTGAAAGAGCATGAAGACCGTTCCTGCGACGATACCCGCCATGAAAGCGCTGCGCCACAAGACTTTCGTATTGGGCACGACGGCATAGATCAGGGTGAAGCTGCCCCAGATGATGACCAGGGCCGAAAGTTTCGAAAGAAGGATGCCGAGGAACGTATTCCCCGCGTCGAAGAACCGGAGCAGATAACCTCCCATCGTGCTGGCCACGAGCCAGAGGATCGGGGCGACCATCGCGATGACGATGTAGTTGAGGTATTGGCGGGCGATATTGCGCGAGGACTGAACCTCCCAGATGTTGTTGAAAGCGCTCTCCACCGACCCGAAAACCCGGATGACGGCCCAGAAAAGGGTTACGACGCTGACCAGGGCGATAAGCCCGCCCTGCGTATTGGCGAGGGCTTTGCGGGCGAATTCCACCATGTAGTCCAATACTTCGACGTTTTGCGGGAAAAGGGCGTAGAGATCGTCGATCAGGCCGTCCAGAAGCCCGAATCCCTTGACTACGGCGAATACCAGCGCCAGGATCGGGACGATCGAGATGAGCGTATAGAACGTCAGGGCGGCGCTGCGCACGATCGTATCGTGGGCGATCAGGCCGCGTGCCGTGTAGAACAGCAGCTTGTACTGTCTGACGGCCCACCGGACGCGGGGATTGCGGTAGGAGTTTGCGTTGCGCCGCAGGATCGTGTCCGTGAAGTAGGTGAAGACGTTCTTGACTTTCATTTCGGGACGTTTCTCAAAGATAGCTATTTTAGACGGATCGTCCAATAATCCTGCCCGATTTTCGTGAAGGCGATCCGTCGCTCGCCGCCTTCGCGTATGCCGAGCCGTGCGGCGATTTCAGCCGCCGTGAGCGGGAAATCTTGTTTCAGAATCGTCAGTCGGCTGCCGGAAAGCTCCCGTTTCAGTTGCTTGGGGTTGTAGGGCTCGATCCGCTCGATCTCCAGCCAGCGGCCCAATGTGTCTTCGGACTTTTCCGCTGCGAATCCGTAGCCGTTCGGACTCCAGATGTCGGCGCGACCTTGCAGGTAGGTCGGCGCCAGCCGGGCTTTTTGAAGCGCTACGTCGGGGATCAGCAGCCAGCGGTAAGCGGCCGGATCGAAGGGCTTGTCGCAGGGAGTTGCACGGGCTTCGGCCAGGCGGACAGGAAAATTCTCCCAGTCCGAGCGCAACGGCCGTCAGCAGGGGACCCGTGCCGTCGGCATAGACGACGACTTCCTTGCATTCGTCGTGCAGGGACACCACTTCCGTGCGGCAGGGACCGAAGAGCCGGAAGGTTTCACCGACGTCGAACAGCGGGGAGTTCTTGACGCAGAGGTTCGGGGCGATGCGACGGAGTTCCGGCAGCAGCTTCGGTATGTCGGGAGAACAATCCTCCAGCCGCACCAGCTTGCGCCCTTCGGCGCTGCGTCGGTCGGGGTCGGCGTAGATCCAGTCGAAGTGGTCCCGGGTCGAGGCGAGGAACGCCTCGGCGGAGGAGTTGATAACCCGTATGTTCGTTGCGCCCAGCCGCCGGAAATTCTCTCCGGCGACGGCCGCCAGCGTCGCATCCCGTTCGAGGGTGATGACTTCGCGGAAGCGTTTCGAGAGGTAGAGGGCATCGACGCCCAGTCCGCAGGTAAGGTCGAGCACCCGTTCCCCGCTGCAACTCTTGCGGGCCGCGCACGCCTCGCTCGAGGCCTGTTCGAAAGCCAGCGGCGGGAGGATGCAGCGGGCTTCGTAGTAGGAGGGGAGTTTTGTCCGTGCCCGTGCGAGGTATTTGACCTGCGTGGCGACGAGTGCCGCATGCGGAATACGCTTGTCGAGGGCGATCGCCGCAGGGTCGCGGCCGATTTGTTCCTCGACGGTATGCCGCACTTCGGGAGTCAGCAGCAGTCGGTATTGTTCCGGAGTCATCATTCCGGGAGCGAAGATACCGATTTTTTCCGTTCGGCGCTCCATAGGAGTAGGGTTGCGAAGATGAAAAGTCCGTAAACACTCCAGCATTGGGTCGTCGTGAGCCGGATGTCGAGGGCGGCTGCCGGAAGTGCCGCTGCAGCTCGGATCAGTTCGTTCTGTGCCCGGGCTGCGAATCCTGCGATGACCGAGAAGAGCGGTGCGAGCGCCGTTCCCGGGATCACGAGCCAGAGCGTGCAGCTCCCGACCACGACGTAGGAGAGCAGGATGACGACGGGGTTGAGTGCCAGCCCGACGACCGAGATCTGGCCGAAGGTATGGGAGATAAGAGGTGCGGTCGCAGCGGACGCTGAAAATCCGATGGCGAGGGTTGCGGTCAGCATATCGATGCTTTTGCGGCGTGTTCGCAGGAGGCGGCAGAGGGGGAGTCCCCAGGCGATGATGCCGGCGACGGCGATGAACGAGAGTTGGAAGCTGATGTCGAACAGGTAATCGGGATGGAAGAGCAGCATGACGAAGGCTACGCCGGCGAGTGTGTTCATCCCGACGTATTCCGACGACGAGGCCAGGGCGAATTGCAGGACGGAGAACATCAGCGCGGCCCGGACGACGCTGGGCGGGAATCCCGTCGTGGCGGCATAGAGCCAGATGAGCAGGATGACCGCGATATTGCGCAGGATGTGTCCGTGCCGGAAGAGCGGCAGCCACCAGAGCAGCAGGTTGGCGAGCAGAAAGACGATGCCCACGTGCAATCCCGAGACGGCGAGCAGGTGCGAGGTCCCGCTGCGCGAGTAGGCCGCACGGAGTGCAGGGGAAAGCGAGCGTCGATCCCCGGCCGTCATAGCGTTGCAGAGGGCCTGTTCGTCGGGTGCCAGGGCCAGACGGTCGAGCCGTGCGACGGCCCGTTCGTGCAAGAACAGGGAGAGGTGCTTCGGGGAAAGCTCCCGGTGCAGGGTGTCGCGCAGCAGCAGGCTTGAGCGGTTCAGGTAGAGGGTGCCGACGTATCCCCGGCGGGTCATCAGCCGTCCGTAGCCGCCGTGACGGGCGGTGAAAGGGTAGATTTTGCCGCGTACGACGGCTCGGTCGCCGGGATTCAGTGCGGTCGAAGAGTCGCATCGCACCACGAGGTTTCCGGCGGCGGGGAGCCATTCTCCGGTTGCGGAGTTCCGCCGGGCGCGGATCGTTGTGCCGGAGGCCGTTTTGCCTTCCCGTTCGGAGAGGCGTTCCCGGACGATGATTTCGTATTCGCCCGGAGTGCCGGTCGGCGGAGCGGGAGTGTGTCTCAGTTCGGTGACGGTCATGCCGAAAAGCAGAATGGCTCCCAGGGTGGCGAGGTTTGCGCCCCGGTCGTCGGCGAGCAGTGCCAGGATACCGCAGACGAGGAATCCGCCTACTAATAACCACAGCGGCAGTACGTAGTGGTCGGCCAGCAGGATGCCGGCCGCGAGCGGCGGCAATGCGCGGAGCAGGGGCATGCGCCGGAGTTTCGACCGGAGGTTTTCGGACTTGAGTCGTAGCATAACGGAGCCGGATCGCGGAAAATGGACGGAGAACCGGGCTTTGACTTTGTGTTTTTTTCGTTTTCTGCGTTCGGTGGGACCTCGCGGGCAGTCGCGGGCCTCGTCGATCGGATATTTGCGGTTTGCCTCCTTTGGAGGCGGCGGAATATTCCCGCCTCTTCGTTGCATCCGCTTCGAGTGTCGGTTTTCGGATTCGGCGATTTTCCGATTCGTAAAGATAATTATTTTTCGGAAGAATAAGCCGTTCGGATGTATGGATAATGCAAAACGACACGCATCATTCTATTCGATGCGTGTCGTTTTGTCGTGTCGGAGATCTTTTCGCCCGTTTAGAACGATGCGAATGTGTTCCAGTTCGAATTTTGCTCCGCTGCGGCCTGAATGTCGGCAGGCAGGTTGGCGAAGAAATCGAAGCCGGTGAGCCGTTCGATCTCGGCGACGGAAGTCGCATAGTTCGTGTAGCTATCGTTCGAGTACTCCCTGTGTTCCATCCAGAAACCGATCGTTATGGCCGACGTCACTTTGTTCGACGCGTCGCGCCGGACTTTCAACAACGCTTTGTAGTAATAGTTCGGTACGGGGCATCGTTTGCTGTCCGACTTCGGTGTGATCCAGGTGATCGCTTCGTGGTTGCCTGCGGTCTGGAGAATAGCGCCCGTCACCACATATACCGTGTCCGTAGTCGCAGCGATATTTCGGACGCCGCTTTCGAGCTGCTGCCAAATACCGCCGTTGAATTTGTTCTGAATCTGCGGCGTGGAATTGGTTGCGTAATAGGTCTGTACGACCAATTCGTCCGAACCGTTGCGGTCGGCGTTGGGTATCTGGTGCCCCCGGGCGTAGAACTCTTTCGAACTGTCATATCCGTCCGATGTGGTAGCTCCGAGATTGACCCCGTAGCTGCTCGACCAGACGTTGATCTGTTCGGATTCGGCCAGTCCGGGATTGCGCTGCCATTTGTCGGAACGTCCGTTTCCCATGTGTCCTTTTGCGAGCGGATAGGCTACCCAGTAAGCCGTGTAGGTCGATTTGTCGTAGTACATCGTGTAGTTGCGCTGCGATCCGGAGGCGGGATAAACCGTCTGCGTGATCGTCTCATCGGCTGTCGTGCGGGCCGGAAGTTCGTACCAGGCGGCATGATCCGTCCGTGCTCCTTCGGTGGTAAAGGTTGTCGAAGAACTCTGCGGCGTGGAGCCGTTGGTCGCCGTTACGACGCCGTAAACCGTGTACGTCGTTGCGGGCAGAAGATCGGAGAGGTTGGCGGTCGCTTCGTTTCCGACAACAGCGGCAACGACACTTCCCGTGTCGCTGCCGTTCGTTGCGGAATAGAAGAACTGCACCTCGGTTGCGTAAGCGGCGTCGGTCAGACTACTGGAAACCTTCGCTGTACTCGAAGTTATGTCGCTTACGTTCGGTGTAGCAATTCCCGGGGTAGGGTCTGGGGAAGGATTATCGCCTCCCCCTTCTCCCGAGTTTCAGTTGATCGTGATGGTTTTAATCATCAACGACTTGCCGCTCGATTCGGTGTTTAACGTAAGGACGATCTCGCCGGACAGCGGAGTTTCCGATTCGACGACATACTCCTGGTTATTCGTTTTTGCCAAGGAGATCTTTTCGCCGAGTGCTTGTCCACCGACGGTTGCATTCACGGTACTTAAGTTTGCCGTATTTGCCGACATAACCAACGTGATTTTTTTGATTCCTCCGGTATAATCGGACGTTTTTATGGTGACACCGCTGGGTTTCGACCAGGAAAGACCGCGTATCCCGCTATTGGTATCGAATGCAGTGGGCGCTTTGCTTGCAGTCCATGTCAGTCCGTTTACTGTTAAGCCGGCAGCGATCTTGTCTTTATCCGCGCTTTTGAAGGTGTAGGTCCAAGTTTCTCCGACACCGCCTTCCGGCTTGCTGTTCTGGGTAATGAGCAATGTCGCGTTGGCTGTACCCAGTGAAGTAGTGGCGGTAAGAACGATGCGTGCTGTACGAGGTGTTGCGACCGTATTCTCTGTGGCTGCGACTTCGAGGCGATTTTCGCTGCCGTTGTAATCACCTGTGGTGATCCAGTCCGGCTGTTCGGTTCCTTCAGTGCCGTCGTAAATAGCGACGGAAACGTCTTGCGTTTCGGCGTTCTTCAACGTAACGGGGATATAGTGAGTTTCCGTATCGTTATAAGACAGTGTCAGGGTGGATGGATCCAACGTGATTTGAGGCAACTTGACGTATTCGGCAGGGATCAGGGTCAGATCTTTTGTCTGACTGCCGGTATAGAATCCGAAACCGAGGTTTGCTGTATTATTTTTCGCCAAAATACGGGAAGGGGTCGCTGCCGATGCGATTTGGTAAGTGCCTTTGTCCTTGTCCTTGGTAATTATCAAGTCGTAAGCCTCCGTAGAGATCGTAGCGCTGTTGTCACTTTCCCGGGAGAGGTAGTTTTTGCCTTGACTGATCGTGTAGTTGTCACCCGATTTGGTAATTGTCCAAATGAGGGTTTCGTCCCCGGTTTTGTAGGGATTAGACGGCGTAATCACTACGGGAGCCAAACGGGAGCTTTCAGCTAAAGAACTCATTGCATAGGTTGTTTCGGATTGGGTCGCCGTGATGACGTAGTCGCCGCTCAATGTTTCGTTCTCCTCTTCCGTAGCGCCGGTCATATCGACCGCGAAAGTCGAACTGTCGCCCGCTGCGAAAGCCAGGGGCCGGCCCTCCTGAACGGTTACCGTCTTGGTGAAGATCTTCGATGCGGTGGTCACGGTAACGGTGAATGTTTCACCGGCTGCCACTTCGAACGGGAAGCAGGTGAAATAAGCCGTCATGCCCGCTTCGCTATTGGCCGTGATGTTCATCTCCGAAGAGTAGTTCAACGTCACGTTATCGGCGAAATTGTTAATATAGCCATACTCCTTGATGGTACCTGCCGTCATATCGACATAGCTGCGGCCCGTGACTTTTTTGTCGGGAGCCGTAAATTTGACGCCGAGGACACTTTCCGCAGATGCGAGGTTCTTGACCGTCATCTTACCGATGGCAACGGCACGGCCGAAACTCATTTGCAGTTCGGTCGGCTGACTCTCCAGCGAGATCGATTTGGCGATCAGCAGGTCCGCGTTCGAATCGAAACTCGTAGCGGTCGGCTGCTGGACTGTGGGAGTGATGACCTTCATGTTGGTGATGTCCGTATTGCTGGAGGTAACCCATGCCGAAGCGGGGTAAACCGCGTTGTAAACGAGCGGGGTGTTCTCGTTTGCGGGGAACGTTACGGCGAATTTTGCAATGTCGCCGCTTATCACGCCCTCTTGCGAGGTAGCAAATACGGTAGTGGAAGCCGCCGTTTCGAGTACTTGCAGGAATTCACCGGTCGCATTCCACGAAACTTTCCCCGTCAGGGGATCATACGTCGTACGGGAACCGGATGCCGATTCGAGTTCAGACGATGCGGTGACCGTCATCGTTACTTTACGACCGTTCGACGGGTCGGAAACCGTGTCGTCTTTGGAACAGGCTGCGAACAGAGATGCACACACTGCGACAGCCAAAATGGATTTGAAAAAAGTTTTCATAGTCGTAGGATGTGTTTGTTAGTATTCTCCGTAATCGGTGTCATTAACGCTGCCGCCTGCTTCGCCGGCTCCGCCATAGTCCAGGACAGTGCTGTTGGCAAAACCTTTCTCGATCGAGATGCTGAGGATCTCAACCGAAGGAGCGGAGTACGAAGTTCCCCCCCCCTTAACCGTAGATTCGTAGTGTTTTTTCATAATCATAGAGGTATTATGTTTGAGAGTTTTTACATCGTGTCCTGGTTATGGGCTACCACAAATATAGACAATATTCAATTAAGGAACAAGAAAGAATCCAAAATTCATCGAATCTTCATATTTCGATGCGGATTATGCGTGAAAGCGTCCGAAATTTAGTATAAATTGTCGAACATGCTCTGGCTTTTGTCGTATTTCAGGTCGGCGAGGGAAGCCGCTTTGACGCCGATGTTGAAACTCCAGCTCTGATAGTGGCCGAAGGGGACCCACGCGAACGACATTTGCCAGCAATGCAGGTCGCGTGTAATGGTGATGGAGGCCGGAGTCAGCTCCTTGGCCTGGAAGTCGTAACCGCCCTGGATTGTTACACCCATTTTTGGCAGAATCGTAACGCTGCCGTTG
>OKUV01000671.1_pt1 | contig 12783 bp, 8 predicted proteins | sample 1606661 | NCBI WGS metagenome assembly OKUV01 (sample SAMEA3882521, study PRJEB24775) | human gut metagenome | biome: human-associated habitat; feature: intestine environment; material: feces | place: Netherlands | collected 2009/2010
GATGGTACCGATTCATGCGCTACAGTGGTACCGATTCGCCGATACTGTCATTTTAATACCAAAAGCGACAAAACCGACAGAACCGCCACATAAAAAAAGAAATGAAATGAGTACACATAGATTCATATTAGAGCCATACAAAGGCATCGCTACCCGACATACATGTCCAGAATGTCATAAGAAACGTAGCTTCGCCCGATACATTGACACAGAAGGGAAGATTGAGTTTCCTCCCTACGTAGGTCGTTGCAACCATGAGCAAAGTTGTGGTTATCACTTCACTCCCAAGGATTTTTTTGAGAAGAATCCTGAGAAGAATGAGACATTCACAAAGGATGAGACTATTTCATATAAGAAGAGAGAAATGCTGAAGCCATTACCCACTTCTTATATAGACGAGAACATCATGCGAAGTTCTCAGAAATGTTATGAGGCAAACAACCTTTTCTTGTTTCTATCTTCTCAATTCGGTGAAACAGCTACTCTTTCTTTGATGGAGAAATATCATGTCGGAACTTCCAAACACTGGACTGGTGCCACGGTATTTTGGCAAGTTGACAATCAAGGCAAGGTGAGAACTGGTAAGGTAATGCTCTATTATCCCGAGACAGGTAAGCGAGTAAAAGAACCATACAACCATATTTCATGGGTACACTCGCTTATCCCCCACAAGGATTTCAATCTCTGTCAATGCTTCTTTGGCGAACATCTTATCAATAAAGACAAGACCAGGCCCATAGCATTGGTTGAAAGTGAGAAGACAGCCTTGATAGCCTCCTACTATCTTCCTCAATTCTTATGGATAGCAAGTGGTGGTAAGAATGGTTGCTTTAACACGAAGTCGTTATCTGTTCTGAAAAACAGAGATGTGGTCTTATTCCCTGATTTGGGAGCGACAACAGTTTGGCAAGATAAGCTGCCAATGATGCAAGTTCTCGGCATCCGTGCAACGCTTTTCGACTTTTTAGAGCATCAAGCCTGCGAAGAAGATAAAGCTAAAGGCTTGGACATTGCTGATTATTTGCTCAAAATCAAGCCTGCAGAAGCAAAACTTCAAGCCCTCATCAAACAGAATCCTGCCATTCGGAAGTTGATAGATGTCTTCAAACTCGAAATTGTTGACGAGCCTCAACCACGTTTCCGCACTCCTAAAAGGCAACGTAGTTTCAGACTCTGAGATGATTTGAAAAATCGAGGTATCTGACGATAGCAAGTTATGTTTTGAGTTACTCAAAACCTTTCGAGTTACTCTCGAAAGCACTTGCCTATCGGTAGATACCTCTCCAAAGTCGAGTATCTGAATCAACCTATCGGTAAGTATTGATTTGCAAATATGATGATTGAATGACTTACTGACGTACTGATTCATTGTCGTATTGATATACAGACAGAAAGGATTGTATATATGTTTATATGTATATCATTCATTTGAACAAACGTTAGAACGTTCTAACGGTAACGCTACTTCATATATCGCATCATCTTGTCAATGCAACTTCGCTTCTGCTCTTCATTCGGATGAACATAAAGGTTAAGCGTAGTACTAATATCGGCATGTCCCAAAAGAACACTCACAGTCTTGTAATCGCAATGACTCTCAATACAGCGAGTAGCAAAACTGTGGCGTAGCCCATGGAATTTTAATCGCGGAATATCCAACTGCTTCAATAGCTTGTTAAAATAGTTGCGATACGTTCTTGGCTCAGTCGGTTTTGTGTTGTTCGTGAGGACATAGTAGTCCTTGTTCACCACCTTCATCAAAGACTTAAAAATTCTGACAAGTTCTTTGCTCAATGGAATCTCACGCAAAGAGTTCTTTGTCTTAGGAGTATTAATCACAATCTCCGTATGTGGTTTATCAGAATCCACAATATAAATGCGCTCGATGGTGCGATTAACATGAAGTAATCCTGTGTCCATATTAATGTCAGACCATTTTAGGGCGCAAACTTCTCCAATGCGAAGTCCTGTAGAAAGACACACAAGTATCCCCAAATTAGGAAACGTGAAATTGTCTTTGAGATAGTCCATCAGCTTCTTTTGATGCGCCTTTGTCAAGATTGGCAATGTAGCCTTTGGCTGATTGGCAGGGAACTTAACTTTCCACTCTACATGATTGAGCCAACCTTGCTTCTCTCCGAAACGAACCACCATTTTTAAAACAATGAGCATGTCCTTGATACTTTTTTGGCTCAATCCATGATTCAACTTGTCCAAGGCAAAAACCTGAACCTCATCTTCCGTAACCTCCATCTTACCTCCAAAAAATGGAAGTAAATGGTTCTTCAACGATAACAAATATACTGCCATCGTTGATTGCTTGACATACTGGCGTTTGTCTTCTTTCCAGATGTCTGCAATCTCCTTAATTGTCTTTTTATTATTAACCATGTTATTATTTTAAGGGAATAGACCCTTATATAAATAAGGCGAAAGATGATTAGGGAAAATTGCATCCTAATGTACCCCATTTGAGATTCCCGGAATTTCATGGGGAATGGGAGAAGTGTAAGGTTTCTGACCTCTTGGACTTCTATTCTACAAACTCTTTGAGCTGGGATCAACTGGAATATGGAACAGATAATATGCTAAACTTACACTATGGGCTTATCCATGTTGGGCTACCAACTATGGTGGATTTGTCAAAGGATATATTACCTGCAATAAAGAAAGAAAATGAGCCAAAGAACTTCGAGCTTTGCAAAGAAGGTGATATTGCTTTTGCTGATGCTTCAGAAGATACAAATGAGGTCGCAAAAGCGATAGAGTTCTACACTTTAGAAGACAAAGCGGTTGTATGTGGTTTGCATACGATACATGGAAGAGATAAATCCAACAAAACTGTTGTTGGATACAAAGGCTATGCTTTTTCCTCAACAGCATTTCATCACCAGATTCGCCGTATTGCACAAGGTACTAAAATATACTCGATTAGTGCAAAGAACTTCGCTGAATGTTATATTGGTATTCCTTCAAAAGAAGAACAAACTAAAATTGCCAAATTATTGCGTCTAATAGACGAGCGCATAGCTACCCAAAGCAAGCTGATTGAAAAGTTAGAGTCCTTAATCAAGGGAATTGCACAGAAGATAGTTCGCAACAACATGCCCAATGTTCGCTTAACGGAATGCTTGGAATGTAAATCTTCAACCCTGCAAGAAAGTGAAGTTTGTGAGCAAGGTACATATCCTGTGTATGGTGCAAATGGCATTGTTGGTTACCTCGATAATTATAATACAGAGGGTGAAGCCGTTTATATTATCAAAGATGGTTCTAGTGTAGGAACAGTTTCTTATGTTACAGGCAAATGCTCTGCAACAGGAACTTTGAATACTTTACAAGCAAAAGAAGGCTATTCGCTCCAATACTTTTACTATTTGCTGAAAGTGTTCAATTTTGAACCTTATAAAACAGGAATGGCAATCCCTCACATATACTTCAAAGACTATGGTAAAGCCAAGGTGTTTTGCCCATCATATACAGAACAACTTCAATATGCTCGGTTGTTGTCTGCAATAGAAAGCAATTTGTCAATAGAAATGAACATTCTAACAAACCTAAGTTTGCAGAAGCAATATTTGCTTCGCCAGATGTTTATATGAACATTTGGCGGAGCAAGAATTGCTTTTGAATAGAGAGCAACTCCAATAATCTTTTGGCGTGGTCTAAATTCATCGAAGCACGATGGATTAGAACTGCAATATTGTCTTGTTCTCTTTTATTTGGAAGGACTATAGGCATTTTGAGAAAAGTCTCTTCTTTTAATCGCTTAGAGCCTGTGCCTGTTGTCAGAGCTTCTGCTGGTTTGTAATATTGAGGTGATTGTAGTTGTGCCAATAGGTATACTGAATTGCACTTCATTTCATCAATGTCAAAAGATGGTATGTCTTTAGATGTAATACCATTATCCAAACTTATGGGTACAATACCAATTGCTCCATTATGAAAGTTCTGCTTTCCATAAATAAGTTGTCCTGCTCTTCTACGATAATATTGAGTAGCACCTAATTGTAGATTTTCTGCACTGCTTTTGCACACACCATTGCCATGTAATCGCACAGTTATAATATCATCGATATTAGCTTCGGCTCTTATCTGCTCACTAATCGAACATACATCACCAATAATAGCATTTTTTTCTTTACGAAGAATTGTGCTATCTACAATTCCCTTGATTAAGGATTTTGAAGTTCGTAGGTCTGCGATTAGTAAGAAGCTATTATGCAACGACAAGTGGACTACTTGTATAATTCAAGACATTGCTGAAATAGGAAGAGGACGTGTCATTAGTTCTGTAGAAATTGATAGACAAAAGCATCCTCTTTATCCTGTTTATTCTTCTCAAACTTCCAATAATGGAATAATGGGCTATTTGGATAATTATATGTTTGATGGCGAGTACATTACTTGGACTACCGATGGTGCAAATGCAGGAACAGTCTTTTACAGAAAAGGAAAGTTTAATTGTACCAATGTCTGTGGTACATTAAAGATACTGCCAAAATTTGATTGTTATTTTGTTTCGCTCGTTCTTCAGCAAGCTACTCAAAAATATGTTTCTTCAAATTTGGCGAACCCTAAATTGATGAATAACACAATGGCTTCGATTAAAATAAGAATGCCCAATATGGAAACGCAAAAACAACTATCCAAGGTGTTCCAAACATTGGATAGTTGTCTATTGGTACACCAACGAACTTGTAAAATGTATCTGAGTGAAAAACAATACTTGCTCCGCCAGATGTTTATATGAACATTTGGCGAAGCAGATACTGCTTTTGATTCAACAGGCAATTTGAATACGTTTCCTCGTTTTTGATTTTATTTTCGATACTTTCTATAACATTGACGATATGAGTTTGTTGTTCTTTTGAAGGGATAACAACTTTCATGTCAAGCCATTCATCGACGTTAATGGAACGTCCATCTCTTATGCCGTATGTAACAATTATCAGCGATTTTACAAAATCTCTGGATGTGAAATAATTAGAGAGATAGCTGTACACTAATAAATTGTGTGGTCTCAATACTGTATATGCAGGACTACAAATTCCTGTTTTTTCAGAAAAAGCGAAACCTCCTTGAAAAGAGCGCAGATGAATAACGTAGTCGCCATTTTTCACAATTTTGTAAGTACTGATATTGCTACGCTCAAAATGTATGTCCAAGTTCAAATCTTCTCTACTCACCATTCCTCTCTCCTGACTCGCAGATAGAACGTTTGAATATTCCAATTGTTTATTGCGTTCATTTATTATACTGAATAACTGTCGGTATGAATACCAAGTTCCTTGTATCTCTTTATATAGCTTTTCAATAATCGCAGACTTTAGCTTCTTCAAATCCTCAATCAGCTTGCTTTGGGTGGCAATGCGCTCATCAAGAAGAGACAATAATTTAGATATTTTTCTTTCTTCTTGTATAGATGTTGTGTAAATTGGAAAAGAAGAGTATTCTTGCGAATTAATACCAGGTTGCCCTGAACGTGCAGACATAATTGACACCCATTTCCAATATCTATGGGTATGTAATTGAGAAAATACAAAGTATGGGTTGTGTTCAGGAACATTTGCTCTAATCAAGAAACCTGCAAAATATAACTTTCCGTCTGTTTTCTTGTATAGATATGATTTGCCTGTGCTTGCCCCAGTTCTTGCTAACAGTATATCTCGTTCATTTACAAGATAGGTATCAGTCAAAGTTCCATCTGGTGAAACAATATCGCTATCATTATAAGTTGACGATGCTTCATCTATATCTGTGATGCGTATATATTTATTTACTCCATCAAAAACTTTAGCGGGAGCATTCATGCCATAATCAAAACCAGTCGCAATATCCCCCAACTTACACTTCTCCCATTCACCCTCAAATTCCGGGAATCTCAAATGGGGTACATTCAGTTTATTTTGTTCTTTATATGTTGCCATCGTTATTTTAAATCCTTAATTGTTTGTTATACTTTACTCTACTGGTATTTACTCTTCTTTTGGGTCGATGTCAAACGGAAGCAATGGTGTATCATCATCATTGCCATTATTGAATCGGTCGAAATCTGAGATATATGAACGGTCTTGAATAACCTTAAACTTCTCATACTCAGAATAAGCCTTATCTCTTGCTTCCTCTTGGGAAACCTTGCCTGCACTACTCTTTGCATCATAATCCATAGTTGCAAGGAATTGTTGTAAGCGTTGCTTCCAATCATCCATCGTTGTGATAATATGACGCCGTGCACGAGATTCGGCAAGATCAAGAAAACTTGTTGTTATTGTATTGAGCTGAGACAGTTCATCTTCTGAAAGATAGTTCTTGGCAACAATCGTATCAGACTTTTGCACTCTGCCATTAGGTGCTTTTTTCCATGTGGTCAAGCCCATATGTGGCATTTCTGCATCGGCACGTTCATAAACAATCTCTGCTGCCGTATGATTGGTAACTGCCAAGTGCATCATATTCTGTACCATCTTATAAAAGAGTTTGGTACTCTCAGCTTTTGCATCATAGTCAGCACTACACTCAGTGTAAATGTCAGTTATCTTTTGATAGTATCTACGCTCTGATGTGCGAATTTCACGAATGCGTTCCAGCAAATCATCAAAGTAATCCTTGCCAAAGTGCTTACCTTGTTTTAAACGCTCATCATCTAACACATATCCCTTAATAACAAATTCCTTCAATACAGAGGTTGCCCATATACGGAACTGAGTTGCTTGATAGCTGTTAACTCGATACCCCACAGCTATGATAACATCAAGGTTGTAGAACAACGGAGCACGCTCTACATCACGCTCACCTTCAAGTTGAACTTGTTGAATTTTTCTACAAGTTGCCTCTCTTTGCAATTCTCCCGACTCATAAATCTGAGAAATATGATAGGCTATAGTTGCCCTATCAACTCCAAACAAAGAAGCCATTCTTTTCTGTGACATCCAAAAGGTCTCACTGTTGAATATCACTTCAATGCGAGTCTCACCTTGTGAAGTCTTATATAGTAAGATGTTGGATTCCAACGAGTTCTGCACAATCTCTGTCATAGATACAGACTGCGAGAAATATTCTCTTGCTTGCTTCACTAATGGCTTCCTTGAATCAGCGTTCTCAGCTATTATCATACAAGCCATTCGAGAAAGATGAAAGTTTTCGACCTTTCGGAAAGAACCACTACCAAGCTTGACCATTTCAACCACATGGTTGAAATGGTCGTCAATATTCATACCCTTTTCACCTGCAACACGAATTGCTTTGTCTATTACATTTTGGAATTTCCAATACCCCGAATATCCCATCGCATTGCAGAGTTCACGAGAGCTCCAATATTCTTTTCCTTTGTCATCCACATTCCGAATTACATCGAATGTCGGACGCATATTTGGTACATTATTCTCTTCCATCGCACTTTATTTTCTGATGATAATTACTCAACCAGCCCCAACTCTTTCAGATATACATCAATCTGCTTGTCGAGGTCAGCACGCTTAGCTTCCAATTCCTTGATTTCCTTCATGACCGCATGAATGTCGATAGGCTCTTCTTCCTCGAACGTATCTACATAACGAGGAATGTTAAGGTTATAGTCATTGTCGGCAACCTCTTGTAAAGTTGCCAAATGACTATACTTCTCGATTTCCTTGCGCTCACGATAGGTATCAACTATCTTCTTAATGTGCTCTGGTCGAAGCTTATTCTGTGTCTTTATCTTTTCAAACTCCTTGCTGGCATCTATGAAGAGTATATTATCATCATCCTTGCGACACTTCTTTACCACAATAATACAAGTTGGGATACTTGTACCATAGAAAATGTTGGCAGGTAAACCGATGATGGCGTCAATATAGTTCTTCTTCTCAATGAGGAAACGGCGAATCTTACCTTCTGATGCACCACGGAAAAGAACACCATGAGGAGCAACACATGCCATCGTTCCACCTTCATTAAGATGATGGATCATGTGAAGTATGAATGCATAGTCAGCCTTAGACTTTGGAGCCAAGACACCAGCCTTGCTAAATCTATCATCATTATTAAATTTCTCCGCTGCACTCCAGGCTGCAGAGAATGGCGGATTAGCTACTACCGCATCAAACTGTTCCTCAGGGAAAGCATCATCTTCAAGAGTATCTCCATTCTCTATGTCAAAGTCACTAAACTTAACTCCATGAAGCAACATGTTCATTCGGGCAAGGTTGAATGTCGTAGGGTTCTTCTCTTGACCATAAATCAAATCAGCCTTACCATTGCGAGCTGTACGGAGAAGCAATGAACCTGAACCACAAGTTGGGTCATATACATTTTTCAAGCGTGTTTTGCCTGTAGTAACTATATCTGCAAGAATCTGACTTACTTCCTGTGGGGTATAGAATTCTCCAGCCTTTTTGCCAGCTCCTGCGGCAAACTGACCTATCATATACTCATAGGCATCGCCGAGAATATCAATATCAGAAGCCTCGTTTAAGCCGAAGTCGATACCATCAAGAGCAATCAATACTTCACTAATCAAATTGTTCTTATCCTCTGCGGTCTTTCCCAATTTAGGAGAAGCGAGGTCTATATCAGAGAACAAACCACCAAAATCCTCTTCACTATCGTGTCCAATGGTACTGTCCTCTATTTTCTTCAATGAACGCTCCAGCTGTGGAAGGATGTTCTCCTTGCGATTGATAGCCTCTATTACAGAAGAATACAGGTATTCTGGCTCGATAAAATAACCGAGTTCATTCATGCAAAACTTCTTCAACTCCTCCTTCAGTTCTTCCTCATTACTTGCCCAGGCTTCCTTAAAGTTACTTCCATCCTCTTCAAGTTCAGCATCAATACACATTTCTATCTTTTCAGACAAGTACTTATAAAAGATAAAGCCCAAAGTGAAATACATGAAATCACTGGCAGACATATTGCCACGCAAAGTATTGGCTACTGTCCAAAGTTGCGTACGCAATTTTTGTTGTAATTCTTCACTCATATTTTTCCTTTTTATTTTATTCCCAACTGAATGTTTCGATAATTTTACGCAATTTTAAAATCAATGACTCTTTAAGATGAATACGCTGCAAGAAACGCAGTCCCTTTTTCTCCTTGATAGCCTTCTGCAAAATTTCAGGCTTTTCCCGATGTAAATAATCATACTCCTGCACATATTTGATAAGTGCATCTTGACTTACTCCCACTTCCGTAGCCAATGAAGTAACCGCATGGGCTCGTGCCTGAGTAACATAGGTTGTCAGACGACTCTCCAAATCCATCTTGCCATCAGCTTTCGACTTTACAAATCCAGCTTGGTCATTATCAACATTGTCACGGATGAAGTGGTCGATAAGTTTAGCCTTATTGCGCATAGCAGGGTCTTTTATCATCGTGTCGATGATATTCTGTCGTTTCACCTGATAATCATCGCTTGCAGGATTGAGGTCTTCTATCAATTCCAGTATATATGCGACATTAATAACATCACTATGCAACAACTCCAGACAGAAATCAATATCGTCGATATCTGCTGTTGGGTCTTCATGCGCCATACCTTCATCTTCTTTGCCTTTGTCTTCGTTCTTGTCATCCTCATCATCTTGTATGAATCCCATCGTCATATCAAGATATTTAGAGCGGTAATCATTGTATTCCTGCTCTGTCATTACCAAGGATGAATCATCGGCATTCCACTCTTCGTACACCTGAATCTCAGAATGTTTTCTGATAATATCACGGAAAGCGAGGATAAAATTACGCTTATCGTACTCACTCTGAAGTTTGTCAATGGAAGCCATGTCCGGATAACGCGCTTTAAAGTTCTGACATAACTCATTCAAATCTTTCTTTACATCTGCAAATGGTTTGCGAAGTACGAATCCCAGCGCCTCAGGAGCGTCAGTATTGCTGAACAACTTGATAGCTCTATCTACATTGTCCTTCAAATTACGGAAGCAGACAACTTTTCCGAATCGCTTTTTCTCATTGAGAACACGATTCGTACGACTGAAAGCCTGCAATAAACCATGATATTCAAGGTTCTTGTCAACATACAACGTATTTAGTTTCTTGGCATCAAAGCCAGTAAGGAACATACCAACGACAAGCAGCAAGTCCAACGGTTCCATGTCAGCACGTTTCTTCTTCATGCGAAGATTGATGTCATCATAATATGCACTGAAATTGTCTATTGTAAAAGCAGTTCCGTACATATTATTATAATCATCCATGATGGTTTGCAGCTTGTCACTCGTAACCGTGTCGTCAACAAAACCATTGTTCATGCCAGTGTTATCATCATCTTGGCTTTCGTTTGCTGCGTATGTGAACACAGCACCTATCCTTATCTTAGGATGTAATGACTTGAAGATGTCATAGTACTTCAGAAGCATAGGCACAGACTGGACGGCAAACAAAGCATTGAAATCACCATCGTATGTTGACTTGTTGAAGTTGTTGAGGATGAATTGAGCAATCTCCTTCATTCGCTGTTCTTCCATCAAGTCAACATCACCATGACCTTGATAATATTCCACAAGGAAACCGAGTACATTCTCATCAGCAATAGCATCCTTTATCAAATAACGATGAAGACACTCGCCAAAGACCTCTGCCGTGGTATGCTCGCCCTTGGCATTCTCTGAGAATATTGGAGTACCAGTAAAGCCAAATATCTGTAAGTTCTTGAAGAAACCAACAATATTCTTATGGCAATCACCAAAATGACTGCGGTGGCATTCATCGAATATCATCACTACTTTCTGGTTCTTGACATATTGCAAATGCTTGTTGTAAGCATCACGAGTAACAGCACAGTTTAACTTTTGGATGGTGGTAATGATTATCTTTGACTTTCCACTCAATCGCTTTATTAGCTCATAGGTGTTATCTGTACCATCTACTGCCCCAGGTTCAAAAGCCTCATACTCTGATTGTGTTTGCGTATCAAGATCGTGACGGTCAACGACAAACATCACCTTGTCTATACCATCAATCTCAGAAACAAGTTGAGCCGCTTTGAATGAAGTTAAAGTCTTACCGGCACCAGTAGTATGCCATATATAACCATTCTTGTTAGAGTTCTGCACCCTATCCAGAATTTTCTCTACAGCATAATACTGATATGGACGTAATACCATCAAGCATTTGTCTCCCTCATGCAGAACGATATACTTGCTTATCATCTTGCCCAAGGTACATTTGTCGAAGAAGAATAATGCAAACTTGGAGAGATCATTAAACGGCACATTCTCAGCATCTGTCCAATTGAAAGTGAACTTGTAGCCACTGTTAGGATTGTTGGCAAAATAACGAGTGTTCACACCATTTGAAATCACAAACAACTGTATGTAGTCAAACAAGCCATGAAACGAAGTCTTGTGGTAGCGCTGTATCTGATTGTAAGCTTGCTTTAACTCCACGCCACGTTTCTTTAGCTCTATTTGAACCAAAGGCAAACCATTGATAAGTATTGTGACATCATATCGACACTTCTTTCTACCTTCCACTGTAATCTGGTTGGAAACCTGGAACTCATTCTGACACCACTGCTGGCGATTGAGAAATTCAACCCACACACGTTCGCCTGTTTCCAATTCTAATGGAAACAGGTCTCGCAGTTTCTTGGCTTTCTCAAAACGAGTACCGCCCTCTAAGTGAATTTTTATCTTTTCAAATTCACTATCCGTAAAACTTGTACGTCCATGACAGGCAAGTTCTTTCTTATTATGCTTTTCGAGTTGAGTCTTGAAGTTCTGTTCAAGATTTGTTTCTTCTTCAATCTTGACATATTCATAACTCATATCTTGAAGTGTCTTTATCAGTCCCTGTTCCAGGGCTGCTTCACTTTGTGTCACCATATCCGTTTCGTTTACTATTGTCGTTATAATACAATATGTAATAGCAAAAATACAAAAAAAAGCCGAAAATCATCCCTAATCATTTACATTAAGGATGATTTTTAAAGTTATTTATGCAAAAAGAGATGAATATGTCAGAATATATTGATTTTTCCAGTTTTTGCCGATTTAATCACTTACTATATGTCTTTCATGCATACATTTAATAAGACATCAGATTATCGGTTGGCATAATGGTAGCTTTGTTATAGCTTTATCTTTATTTTTTCTAAATTAGGACATAGCCATGCATAAACTATGGCGTTTATGCAGCATTGTCACTTTAAAACATTATCTTTGCGTCAATTAACATTATACTATATTGAGATGAGAAAAGAAGTTGTCTTGGCTACATTCTATAGTGACGGTGAGAGTATCTTTAAAGATGTGACAGATAATTATAAGAAGACTTATCCTCACATTAAAAAGGTCGAGCTACAAGCCATTTGCGCAATAGAGGAATTGGAGCCGGACAAATAATAGATAGAAGTAAGGATTACATTTATATCTGAATAAATTGCAACATGAAGATACATGAAGTGGTGCGATTAAAATTATCGAAAAAAGCAACTGTGGAATAATATTTTTTAAGATAATAGTTTGCTCTAATCCAATATAAATCTGTATCTTTGCAACCAGATAAGCGTTCTGTAACACAAGAAACGGAAGAGGCTGAGAAACAATGCATTGCATTTGTTTCCAGAATCTTACAAAAAAGGCTAAAAAGAAGCGGTACAACTTTATCGCTAACAGGCTGAGAATAAGCACATTGCATTTGTCGCCCACTTTCTCTGCACTTGTAAAAAGGGTAGTTGTACCGTTTAAAAGATAAAAGCTTAACTATCAGCAACATCCACATGTTGCATCGGAAAATAAGTATAAATAGGGAACGCAGCGCGTTCCCTATCTGTTAGCCCCACTC
>OKUV01000680.1_pt1 | contig 12663 bp, 14 predicted proteins | sample 1606661 | NCBI WGS metagenome assembly OKUV01 (sample SAMEA3882521, study PRJEB24775) | human gut metagenome | biome: human-associated habitat; feature: intestine environment; material: feces | place: Netherlands | collected 2009/2010
CAGTGGTATGCTTTATAAGGAAATGAAGCTTAAGGACAAGCTTCCATCCATGAGCGAGGATGATCAGTTAAAGCTCCTTGCTACAAATGGTATGCTGGTTAAACGCCCTATGGTGGTGGATGAGAAAACTGTTCTTGTGGGATTTAAGGAAACAGAGTGGAAAGAAAAATTTAAATAAGCAAATGAGCAAAGAATCACAGGTCATAAATTTGACCTGTGATTTTTTATGGCTACTCCCGTTTCCCCTGAAAATGGATTATCATGCCAAGAGCAGGTGATGTTAAGACTGTATAACGATTGCCTGCAGATAACAACAGACAAAGGGGAAAATATAGCATGGAAGATAATGGGCAGATTATTACGACTGATAATGAAGGGGAGGTAAGGGCATACGGATATGTCAGAGTGTCTACTACGGATCAGAATGAGGACAGACAGCTTATTGCCTTAAGCTACAAGGACATAGATGTGGAAAATATTTATATTGATAAGATTTCCGGCAAGGATTTTGAGCGGCCTGCATATAAGAAAATGAAGTCTCAAATGAAGAAGGGGGACATACTTTATATTCTTAGCATAGACAGATTAGGGAGAAATTATGAGGAGATACAGGAGCAGTGGCGGCAGCTCACCAAGGAAATCGGAATAGATATATGTGTCATAGACATGCCGCTTCTTGATACAAGAAACGGTAAGGATTTAATGGGAACATTCATAGCAGATCTTGTACTTCAGATATTGTCATTTGTTGCACAGAATGAAAGGGAAAATATCAGGAAGAGGCAGGCGGAAGGCATAGCTGCTGCAAAGGAGCGAGGCATACATATGGGACGACCAGCCTCGGAGGTGCCATGCGATTTTGAATATTTTGTATATCTCTGGAAGCATAAAAGGATGAAACTTGAAGTGATATTGGATGAGTGTGGAATATCAGAGTCTACATTTTTCAGGAGGATAAGGGAGGAGTTATAAAAAATGAACCGTACGGCTAAAACATGCAAAAGTATAAAAAATATTGCCGTATGGCGTAATTTGTGACATAATATATAAAATAAGTCGTACGGCTAAAATTTTAATTTGAAAGAATTGTTTGCCAGGCGAGTTTTATAATGCCTAATAATAAAGGAAAATGATATGAAGATAATAAACTCAAAAGCTCTTGGGGAAGCAATCCGAAAAAGAAGAAAAGAACTGGGATACACCCAGGCATATTTGTCTGATTTTACAGGGTTCAGTGTAAGCTTTATATCGGATCTTGAACGAGGAAAGGCTACGGCAGAAATAGGGAAAACAATAGATTTGATCAATTTGTTAGGTCTCGATCTGGAAGTTGAGAAAAGAGGCAAATAAAATGTACTCTCAAAAAACAGACGTAACAATAATACGTTCAAACAGGAAAACAGTATCAATAGAAGTTAAGCCTGATCTGACAGTGACTCTCAGAGTGCCGCGTCGTATCACGGAAAAGGAAATAGACCAGATATTGAATGAAAAACAGTTGTGGATCAATAAGCACCTGGAGCAAATGCAGGTGAGAAATTCAGAGCTTGAAGCGAGGAAACAGCCAATGTTATCCATAGATGATATTAAGAAGCTGGCTGAAGAGGCACTGGCATACATTCCTGATAGGGTGAAGCATTATGCACCTATGGTTGGGGCAAATGGCATAAGCTACGGCAGGATCACCATACGGAACCAGAAATCCAGATGGGGAAGCTGCAGTGAAAAGGGAAATCTGAACTTTAACTGCCTGCTTATGCTTACACCACCGGATGTGATCGATTATGTGGTTGTTCATGAACTGTGCCATAGAATACATATGGATCATTCGGCTGCTTTCTGGGCAGCGGTTCAGAAGGTACTGCCGGATTATAAAAAGGCGAAAAAGTGGCTTAAGGACAATGGCAGCAGTATTATAGGAAGAATGTAATGAATTTGTTTAAGAAGAAAAAGAATGTAATGCTCTATGACAGGGCAAATGAAAAGCCTGCAATAAGATCAAGTATATGCACCGGTGAGCAGGTGGCAGGCTTTAAGGATATCCATACAGGAAAATTCCATGATGTAATGCTTATAAGAGATGAAGCAGATCTTAGAAAATTTAAGAAGCAATATGGGATTGCTGATGAAGAAAATATAGATATATGTTATTAAACATATAAGAGGAATGATTATGCAATATAGAGAGGTTATAGAAGGAAAATTTGTAGATCGTCCAAACCGTTTCATAGCACATGTTATGGTAAATGGTGTGACAGAGACGGTTCATGTTAAGAATACCGGAAGGTGTCGTGAACTGCTGCTTCCGGGAGTTGATGTGAGACTTGAGGTGTCGGACAACCCCGCGAGAAAGACAAAGTATGATCTTGTTGCAGTGTATAAGAAGACTCTTGGTTGGGTGAACATAGATAGTCAGGCTCCCAATAAGGTAGTGAAGGAGTGGTTGGATACCCAGGACTATGACCTGGTGAGACCTGAATATAGATACGGAGCTTCAAGAGTAGATTTCTATATGGAAAAAGGCGATATGAAGTACCTTATGGAGGTTAAGGGCTGCACCCTGGAGATCGATGGAATAGGATATTTTCCTGATGCACCCACAGAACGTGGAGTAAAACATTTAAGAGAACTTGCCGGTGCAAGCAAGGCCGGCTATGACTGTACGGTGGCATTTGTGGTGCAGATGGAAGGTGTCCGTGAGGTCAGACCATGTGTGAGCATACACAAGGAATTTGGCGAGGCACTTGACGAGGCAAAAAGAAGTGGCGTGAAGGTTCTGTATCTTCTGTGTGAGGTAGGCTATGACACATTAAAGATCGTGGAGGCTATTTATGAGAATTAGCGGAGGAAACAGAAAAAAAGGAAGAGGACTGAAGAAGATGATGTGCGGTTTGCCCGGTCATTTGAGAAACTCGTACTTATGGCAAAAGAAAACGAAATTGGACAGGATATATAATACATTTGCATATGTTGGATGTGTCAGGGGATTATAGATAATACGGAGTAGTGATTTTAAGATTAAGCTTGAAAAGTAATTGAGAATTGTTGTATAAATATATTTAATTAGTATTATATATATTTTCATGTTGGATTATAAAGACAGAAGCTGAGACAAGGGGAGAAATTTTATATGAAAGTAGCGATAGTATATACATCAATTCCTAATGATGATACATACACTTTGCTGGAAAAGCTATCAAATGGCAATGATGTTGACTTGATAGATGGACAGCTTTCCATGAAGATTGATCTGACGGAATATGACATGATCGGTGTTGTAGTGGGTGATTGTCCCGGCAAATTCTTCAAAGCATTTTTAAATTACATTTCCAAGTATTTCCCGGAGGGCAGAGAAACATTTTTGATCAGCACCTACGAGGGAAATTCGTCATTTAAGGCAGTAGAGAAGATATTAAATAAGAAAAATTATACAATAAAGGGCAGATATTACTGCAAGACGCAAGAGGTAGCTACAACCGGCTTTTCCGGATTGTTTCGCAGGAGAGGAGAGAAGCTTCCAAGTGATGAGGGCTTAGCCGGAGCAGTGGAGTTTTATCAGCAAATGGTAAAATGATGACAGTTTGTACAGGGGAGAAATAGGATGCCTAAGTCATCAAATCAGAAATTAAAGCTTATATATCTAATGAAGATCCTTCTTGAGAGGACAGATGAAACACATAGCATTACCATGCCTGAGATAATTGAGGCATTGGCAGCGTACGATATAAGTGCAGAGCGTAAGAGTTTGTATAACGATATTGAAAATCTCAGGATTTATGGGTTGGATGTTATCGGAAAGCAGGAGGACAGAACTTATTCATATTATGTTGGCAACAGGCAGTTTGAGCTTGCGGAGTTGAAGCTGTTGGTTGATTCTGTTCAGTCTGCGAAATTCATAACAGTTAAGAAGTCAAATGAACTCATTAAGAAGATCGAGGGGCTTGCCAGCAAATATGAAGCATCACAGCTGCACAGACAGGTATTTGTTGCCGGCCGCGTTAAGACCATGAATGAAAGCATTTACTATAATGTGGACAGGATACATACAGCTATAGCGGAAAATTCAAGGATAACCTTTCAATATTTCCAGTGGAATGTGGCTAAAAAAATGCAACTTCGCCATAATGGAGCTTTGTATGAGGTAAGTCCGTGGTCATTATCCTGGGATGATGAAAATTACTACCTCATAGCATATGACAGTTCAGAGAAGATAATAAAGCACTTCCGGGTGGACAAGATGTTGCATATCCAGTCAAACGGCAGACGCAGAGAAGGTGAACAGGAGTTTAAATCCTTTGACATGGCAGCGTATGCCAGAAAAGTATTTGGCATGTATGCAGGAAAAGAAGAAACGGTACGGATAGAGTGTGACAATTCATTTGCAGGGGTTGTTATAGATCGTTTTGGAAAAGACGTGAATATGATTCCCATAGATGATAAGCATTTTTCTGTGAGCGTGGATGTGGCAGTCAGCCGACAGTTTTTGGCTTGGGTCATAGGACTGGGGGAGGGCGTGAAGCTTGTGTCTCCGGACAATGTGGTGGCATTGATAAATGAGGAGATAGACCGGCTGATCAGACAATATAGAAAATAAGGTTTAGCAAACTTAGACTTATAAATGAACATAGATTCGGTATGCAAGGTGTGTTTATGGGACACCTTGTTCTGTAAGAACCAGATAGGGACAAAAACCTACTGGTTCTTTTTTATTATTGTAATGATGTCCGTGACATCGTTACGCCGCAGCAACCCTTGCCGTAGGCAATTATAAATGGTTGCTGCTCAAGTTATTGTAATGATGTTATATTTAGTGTTTTGGAGGTGCCCATGGGAACAGATTTATTATATTACATTATGGATTACAGTGGTAATTATTATAAGCTTGGACAGGGAGATCAACTGGTTGTGGCAACGGATCAACAGGACGCCGAGACATTTACATTTGCACAGGCAAATGGACGAGTAAATGTTGGCAAGAAAGCTGCATTCTATTGCATGGTTCCTATAGAAGACAAAACAGTATCGACGGTTAAGGAGCTTACTTACGATGAAGTGACAGATGAGATAGAGAAAAACGCAGCGTCCTATGACCTGTCTGAGATGGACCGGGGAGAATATCTTACACACTTCATATATCTTGTATCGGGAATTAAGAATTACCGGGACGATCTAGCTAAGAAACATTCAGATATAGATCAGAAAATCTGCGACATACTCCACTATATTGAATTGTGCGAGACAAATGATGACGAAGCCATAGATCTGATAGAGCTGCTCAGGGTGTGCCGCGAGAACAGGAGAGAGATTAAGGACGAACTCCAGAGGATAGAGTACTTTCAGGTCAACCTGGGTACAAATGCTAATGCTACAAAGACCAAGCAGGCGCTTAAGGCTATTAAAGAGCTCGAAACCAGAAAATATAAGCCGAGAAAATATGATGAGCTATTTGAGAATTGCGTACTTAGGGATAAGCGTCTTCAGAGAGACGATATATATGAGGCAGAAGTAAACAAGCCCAATTTTGAGAGGAAAGTTAATGCTGGACATACAGAAGATGAAGGGAGAGAGGACATAATGAACGTGGAAGAGAGAAATTATACTCCTTATGATGGAAAAGAAAACGATTGGCTTTCGTTTGCAAGGCAGCAAGCGGAGTTCTACAGAAATGCGGGACAGTATATAACAAATCTTAAGTTAGACATTGCAGAGATAGACAAGGAAATCGAAGATATACTTTTGGAAACCGAAGCTGCAAATTGCAACGTGGCACAGGGATACAAGGTTTTTAAGCGATTAAAGGAACTCAGACTTGAGAGAAAGTCAAAGAACGGGGAACTTGATTGCCTGTATGCCCTTACAGATTATATAGATTGTGATTCACTTGCCGACACCTGCGAGGCAAATCTGGAAGAAGTGAAAAGCATTGTTGGGGTTTCAGAGGCTGATGATAAACAGCATGTAAAGCAGGTGGAGAGCAGTGCACAGGAAGAAATACATGTGGTGGAAAATATAGAAGATATGGTGGGGTAGGAGAAATGTTTTTGACGCAATCGATATTTGTCGAGTGAAATATGTAGAATTTAGACAGAAAATAGTCCATAATTAATTAGAAGATTGAAGAGAAAAGTCGAAAATAAGAGTTGACGGAAAGTTAATGAAAAAGGAATATTCAATACATCATGGGCTGAATTGGTAGGAATTAACTTATATTTTATTGAAGGAGGAAGATTACATGCGTCTTATTCATTTATCCGACCTTCATATAGGAAAGCGTGTCAACGAGTTTTCCATGCTGGAGGATCAGGAGTACATATTAAAGAGAATATTAAACATCATAGATGACGAGAAGCCGGATGGGGTTATCATAGCCGGTGATGTCTATGACAGGACAATGCCAAGCGAGGATGCGGTGAAGCTTCTTGACCGATTCCTTACATCTCTGGCGAAGAGGAAGCTGCAGGTGTATATCATTAGCGGAAACCATGATTCAGCGGTGAAGTTATCATTTGCGTCCGGACTTATTGATCTTAGCGGTATTCATATTGCACCGGTTTATGATGGGAATGTGGAGCCAATGAGACTTGAAGGTTCTGATGGTATATCAGCGGATATCTATATGCTGCCTTTTGTGAAGCCTGTAACAGTGAAGAATATATTTAAGGATGAGGCAGAGGATATCAAGGATTACACCAGTGCCTGTCGTGTGGCAATAGAGCACATGAATATAGATGAGACTGCTACAAATATTCTTGTGGCTCATCAGTTTGTTACCGGTGCAGAACGTTCGGATTCAGAGGAGAATATTGGTGGACTTGATAATGTGGATGTTTCTGTATTTGCCCCATTTGACTATGTGGCATTGGGGCATATACACGGACCGCAGAAGGTAGGCAGGGATACTGTAAGATATTCAGGAACACCACTTAAGTATTCCCTTTCTGAGGCAAAACATCATAAGTCCGTTACAGTGATCGATATTCCTGAAAATAAAAAGATAGAACTTAGGACTGTTGAGCTTGTACCTATGAGAGACTTAAGGGAGATCAAGGGGACATTTGCAGAGCTTACAGACAAAGCATACTACGAGGGCACACCTGTGGAGGATTATATCTATGTGGTTCTTACCGATGAGGAGGATATACCGGACGCCCTTGGTAAGCTTCGGGTGATCTATCCTAATATTATGAAGCTTCGTTATGACAATACAAGAACCAGGACAGACAATATAATTGAGGAGGGGGCGGTGCTAGAAGGAAAGCAACCTATAGACCTCTTTGAGGAGTTGTATGAGAAACAGAACAATAAGTCTATGAGCCCTGAGCAGAGAGAGTTTATGGAAGAGCTTATAAATAAAGTGTTTAAGGAGGAAGAGTAATGAGACCATTAAATTTAACCATGTCAGCATTTGGTCCATATGCCGGAGAGCAGAAGCTTCCTCTTGAGAAGCTGGGGGATAATGGACTGTACCTTATAACCGGAGACACCGGAGCAGGAAAGACAACCATATTTGACGCCATATGCTATGCACTATATGACGCACCAAGCGGAGTAAACCGAGATTCGAAAATGCTCCGTTCAACCTATGCTGCAACGGATACAGAGACATTTGTGGAGCTGGTATTTGAGCATAGGGGAGAAGAGTATAAGATAAAGCGCTGGCCTGAGCAGGAAAGAGCCAAGAAACGTGGCGCGGGAACAAAGATAGATTCCGCAAAGGTTGAATATATGCGTCCTGACGGAGTGGTTATTTCAGACAGAAAGGTTGTTGCAGAACAGATCAAAAATCTTCTTGGTGTGGACAGGAGTCAGTTCACCCAGATATCAATGCTTGTACAGGGAGATTTTCTTAAATTACTGTTGGCGTCGACAGATGACAGAAGAAAGATATTCAGTGAATTATTTCACACAGCTAAGTATGGCGAACTTCAGGCTGCACTCCAGAAGGAGACCGCGGAGATCAGACGCACTCGGGATGATATGAAGAAGAGCATAGACCAGTACGTCTCAGGAATTGTCTGCCATGAGGATGATGTTTTATCTATTAAGGTGGATAAGGCTAAGGCAGGTGGACTCTTGACCGCCGATATAGTTGAACTCATTGATACATTGATTGCAAATGACACCGAAGCGGCGGATGTTCATGAGAAAAAGTATAATGAAATAGATAACCAAAAAGAAGAACTTGATAAATTGATCGGTAAGGCTCAGGAATTAGATAGATCAAAGAAGGAACTGGATAAGGCAAAGGTATCCCTTGAGCAGGCAAAGGATAAAAAACAGCATGCGGAGGCTGAATTTAAAACAGCAAAAGCAGCCCTTGGTGACGTGGAAGGATTGCAGAAACAGGCAGCAGTTATTGAGACTGAGCTTCCAAATTATGACAGATTAAATGAATTGAAGCTTCAGGTAAGTGATACTGAAACAAAACTCAGGCAGAACGAAATCAAGCTTGAGAGGAATAAAAATGAGATCACAGCAAAGCATACAGAGCTTGAAGGGCTTAAGGCTGAAAATGAGAAGCTTATGTCTGCCGGTGAGAAACGTGCAGAGCTTGAGTCAGAGAAAGACAGATTGTCCATTAATGTTGAGGATATGAAAGAGCTTCAGAATAAGATTTCTGATCTTCATAAATGTGAGCAGCTTGTGGAAACTTCCAGAAAAGAATATCTTGAGCTGAGTGCTGAATATGATGAGAAACGCAAGGCATATGAGGCTATGGACAAGGCATACAGAGATGAGCAGGCCGGTATCCTCGCAAGTAATCTGAAGGATGGGGATGAGTGTCCTGTATGTGGTTCCACAAAACATCCAAAGCTAGCAGTTATCAGTGATCTGAACAAGGAGCTTACCAAGGAAAAGCTTGACCTGGCAAAGAAGATCAGTGAGGACGCCCATAATGCTGCAAATGAAAGCTCTACAGATGTTAATGTTAAGATGTCAAGAGTTGATGAAGCTAAGAATAATATAACCGGTCAGGCAGCTAAGATTTATCCTGAAATAAAAATAGTATTTGACGATAATGTTGATGACACAGGTAATAACGCCGGTCGGGGAAATGTGCTGAACATTGTGGAGATCACAGAGAAGCTTACAACGGATATTAAGGAAAAATCCCAGAGAATATCTGAAATCAATGAGGAAATTGTTTCTGAAAAAAGGAAGATTGCCAGAAGAGATGAGCTTGCAGATATTATCCCTGAGGCAGAGAAAAACCTTGTGGATATCCAAAGCAAAGTGACAGAGCTTGATAAGGAGTGTGCGTCTCTAAAAACGAAGCTTAACAGTGATAAGGAGCAGTGTGACGAACTGGCATGTAGTTTAAAGTTTGCCAGCCGTAAGGAAGCTGCAGCTCAGATGGAGATATATGCAAGGCGGGCAAAGAAATTGCAGGATGATTATGATAGGACGGAAAAGACATATAATGATATAGATAAAGGCATATCAGCATATATGGCACAGATAGAAACCCTTGAAAAGTCACTGCAGGGAGCACCTGAAATCGAACTTGAAAAGCTTACGACTGAGAGGGAAGAAGTACAGCAGAAGCTTAGTAATCTGAGAAAAGAAATAGAAAACCTTAATCATCGCATTGCAACAAATAAGACCCAGAAAGTCAACATAACTAAGAGGTCTGAGGAGCTTTCAAAACTTGATGAGCGGTTCAGGTGGATGTCAGCACTTTCTGATACGGCATCGGGAAAAGTTTCATCAAAAGATAAGATACAGTTTGAAACCTATGTTCAGATGACGTATTTTGACAGAATGATAAAGCGGGCAAATAAAAGATTTCTTAAGATGTCGGATGGACAGTATGAGCTTGAGAGAGTCAGGGAGAGTGATAACAAACAGAGTCAGGTAGGTCTTGATCTCTGTGTTATCGATCATTACAACGGAAGCAGGAGAAATGTAAAGACCCTTTCCGGAGGCGAGTCATTTATGGCGTCCCTTTCCCTTGCACTGGGACTTTCCGATGAAGTTCAGGCGTCAGCAGGTGGAATCCAGATAGATACAATGTTCGTGGATGAGGGCTTTGGTTCCCTTGATACGGAGAAGACCCTGCCACAGGCATATAATGCACTGACCAGTGTAACGGAAGGCAACAAGCTTGTTGGTATTATATCCCACGTGTCTGAACTCAAGGAGAAGATAGAGAAGCAGATAGTGGTTAAGAAGGATCATACCGGCAGGTCTGAGGCAGAATTGCATGTGTAAAAGAAGCAATAAAGTCATTCAGTAATTTTATAAGGTAAAAAAACCGAAAGTACCTATAATACAGTCAAAAGCATATTAAATATGTAATGAAAGCTGTATTATAGGTATTTTTTTGCATTTTCTCATAATTACCTATTGACATAGTAGGTAAATGGGCGGTATTATCTCCATAGTAAAATTTTGCAAAGGATGTGATGGATATATGCTCATTTCATCTAAGGGCAGGTATGCCATAAGAGTTATGGTGTATCTGGCGATAAATCAGGGAGACGGCTGCATACCTCTTAAAGAGATAACAGACGCAGAAGACCTGTCTCAGAAATATCTGGAGAGTATCACCAGAGTGTTGTCCAAGGGCAAGCTTATAGAAGCAGTCAGCGGTCACGGTGGAGGCTTAAGGCTCACAAGGGAGCCGTCAGAGTATACCCTTGACGAGATCCTTAATCTTATGGAAGGATCCCTGGCACCGGCGGCCTGTGTGAAGGATGATGACACGTGCTGCAACAGCGAGGCATGTTATACAAGACCTATCTGGAAGGGACTGGCAGAGGTTATAGATAATTATTTTAAAGATATCACCTTGCAGGATGTTGTGGATTCTGCACTGCAAATGACGGAAAAAACGGTATCGTCTAAATAGGAATAAAATGATAAAAATATTAAGGAGGACATATCATGTCAGACAATCAGTTATTAACAGTTAAAAATCTCCATGTAAATGTTGAGGATAAGGAAATCTTACATGGCGTTGATCTTAGCATAGGAACAGGAGAGACTCACGTACTTATGGGACCTAACGGAACAGGTAAGTCAACACTTGGCTATGCATTGATGGGGAATCCAAGATATACAGTAACAGAAGGAGAGATATGGTTTAAGGGACAGAACATTACAGAAGAAGCTGTAGATTTCAGAGCAAAATCAGGTATGTTCCTTTCCTTCCAGAACCCTCTTGAGGTTCCGGGAGTTACCCTTAGTTCATTTATAAGAAGTGCTCTTGAGCAGAAGACAGGAAAGAGAATACGTCTCTGGGATTTCAAAAAGGAATTAGAGATCTGAATGTAGGCTTCTCCGGTGGTGAGAAGAAGAAGGCAGAGATATTGCAGCTGCTTATGCTTAAGCCATCACTTGCAATCCTTGATGAGACAGACTCAGGTCTTGATGTAGACGCTGTTCGTACTGTATCAGCAGGAATTGAGGCATATCAGAAGACCTGTGACGGCAGTCTTTTGATAATCACCCACAGCACCAAGATCCTTGAGTCACTTTCAGTTGATTACACCCATATAATGGTTGAGGGTAAAATGATCAAGACCGGTGACGCCTCCCTGGTTGATGAGATCAATCGTGAAGGCTTCGGCAGATATGAGAACGAGAAGACAGAATAACCGGGAAGGAGTCTGTAGACGAAGATGAAAGAAAAGACATATGTAGAAGACATAGACAGAAATATATATGATTTCAAATATGACGATAAGGACGCATACAAGTTAAAGGCAGGACTTACTCCGGAGATAGTTGAACAGTTGTCTGCCGAGAAGCATGATCCGGAATGGATGAGACAGTTCAGACTTGACTCTTTGAAATTATATAATGAAATACCGGTTCCTGACTGGGGACCATCTATAGAAGGTCTTAACATTGACAACATTGTTACTTATGTAAGACCAAATACCAATATGAAGGCAGACTGGAAGGATGTTCCTGAGGATATTAAGAACACCTTTGAGCGTCTGGGTATACCTCAGGCAGAGCGTAAATCCCTGGCAGGTGTGGGAGCTCAGTATGATTCAGAGCTTGTATATCATAATGTCCGTGAAGAGGTTGCTGCCAAGGGTGTTGTATACACAGATATGGAGAGTGCCTTAAACGGAGAATTTGCAGATATGGTGAAGGAGCATTTCATGAAGCTTGTAACTCCACACGATCACAAATTTGCAGCACTCCATGGAGCAGTGTGGTCCGGAGGATCATTTGTATATGTTCCTAAGGGAGTTAAGGTCGATATTCCCCTTCAATCATATTTCAGACTTAATGCACCAGGTGCAGGTCAGTTTGAACACACGCTCATTATCGTTGACGAGGGTGCAGACCTGCATTTTATAGAGGGTTGTTCTGCTCCGAAATATAACATAGCAAATCTTCACGCAGGATGCGTTGAGCTTTTTGTAAAGAAAAATGCAAGGCTCAGATATTCAACAATTGAAAACTGGTCAAAAAATATGTACAACCTTAACACCAAAAGAGCACTTGTTGAAGATGGCGGTACTATGGAATGGGTATCGGGTTCATTCGGTTCTCATGTGTCATATCTTTATCCGATGACAATTTTAAAAGGCGACCGTTCAAGAATGGAATTTACAGGCATTACATTTGCAGGAAAAGGACAAAATCTGGATACCGGAGCCAAGGTTGTACACAGTGCGCCGGATACCAGCTCTTATATTAATA
>OKUV01000681.1_pt1 | contig 12658 bp, 12 predicted proteins | sample 1606661 | NCBI WGS metagenome assembly OKUV01 (sample SAMEA3882521, study PRJEB24775) | human gut metagenome | biome: human-associated habitat; feature: intestine environment; material: feces | place: Netherlands | collected 2009/2010
CAATGCTAAATTCGCAGCTAGTTGCAACAGCGATTACCGCTTGCGGTTTTGTAACCTGTTTCTAATATCTCTCCTTTATTAAGAAAGAAGATTGATTGTTGCAACAGCGATTACCGCTTGCGGTTTTGTAACGAACACATTGCTGTATTCTTGGGTTTACCATTTTGTTGCAACAGCGATTACCGCTTGCGGTTTTGTAACAGCCTGCCCCTTTTTCTGTCGCCAGTGGGCGACAGTTGCAACAGCGATTACCGCTTGCGGTTTTGTAACACCTTTTCCGTTGTAGGTGTAGCATATCCCTACTTCATAAGTTGCAACAGCGATTACCGCTTGCGGTTTTGTAACTTTTTGCAACTGCATCACGGAGTTTATCTGAAATGTTGCAACAGCGATTACCGCTTGCGGTTTTGTAACTCTTGTTTTTTCAGCAATGCTAAATTCGCAGCTAGTTGCAACAGCGATTACCGCTTGCGGTTTTGTAACGCTTAGATATCTCTGATGAGAATATTAAATTGGTTTTATCTAAGTTGCAACAGCGATTACCGCTTGCGGTTTTGTAACGCTAAATTTGTTAATAAAAGATTTGATAAATTGTGTTGCAACAGCGATTACCGCTTGCGGTTTTGTAACTACTCTCCTCCTTTTACTAGATTCTGGTATAGGGTTGCAACAGCGATTACCGCTTGCGGTTTTGTAACGCGTAATTTAGCTGCTACTTCCCAAAATGCTGTATCAAGTTGCAACAGTGATTACCGCTTGCGGTTTTGTAACTCATTGTATGCTACGCAGTAGCGGAAAACTGCACCGTTGCAACAGCGATTACCGCTTGCGGTATAAAGAAAAAGACATAACGACTTTTATGGTCGTTATGTCTCTTTCTTTTCGCAGTAGTTTTGGAAAGTTATTTGTTTCATGTCGTGCTATACTTTACGTATACAAAGCATAAAACTTACTGTATATTATCAGAAAATTCTATATTAATGCCATTACGGAAGATGCATAAATATTAGAAAGGAGCAAAAAATGCAAGTTATAATTTGCTATGATGTTAGTGATAACAAGTTAAGATATAAGCTGGTTAAGCATTTGGAAAAAATAGCTGTTAGAGTGCAGCTGAGTGTTTTTAAGGCAGAGCTGAAGCCTGCGGAGATTTCTAAGCTTGATAAGTATGCTAAAAAGCTCCTGCATAATGGGGCAAAAGGCAATGTACTCATATATCAGGTAGAGCAGGAATTTACCAGAAGCGAGCAAAATTTTTTGCCCGAAGCTTTTATTGTAATATGAGGTGAAGATGATGAGCGATATTTATCTTAATCAGCATGGAATAGAAGTTAGCAAGGATGGTGGCAGACTGACCATTAAGAGCAAAGATGGCCAAGTCAAATATGTGCCGTTGAGCTATGCAGATTGTTTGATTGTAACCGCTTCAGTGCAGATAACCTATGCGGCAATTATGGCTGTTTTAGCAAATAAGGGCAGTATCATTTATATAGATAATAATGGCGATATTGCGGGTGAGCTAGGGATGAAAATGGGTAAAAGCAGACAGCTTGTAAGGCAACTGCAGTGCTACAGCGATGTTAGCAAAAGACAGGAAATTGCTGCTGATATTGTCAAAAAGAAAATTTTAGCTCAACGCAATATACTAAGTGTCAAAAATAAAAGCCTGCAAAATTCCGCTATAAAAAGCGTTATAGGCAAGCTTAGCGCCTTGGCTAAATTGGCTGTAGGAAGTAAAAGCATAGAAAAGCTTATGGGTATAGAGGGCGTTGCTGCGAAAGCGTATTTTGATACATTTGCTATTTTGTTAAGTGGCGGCGCATTCAAATGGAATGGACGACACAAGAGACCTGCAACGGATCCTGTAAATGCTATGCTGAGTTTTGGTTATTCTATGTTGGAAAAGGACGTTAGGCGAGCTATTTCAACAGCAGGTCTCGCAAGCTCGATAGGCTTTTTGCATGAGCTTAACTATCGCAAGGATAGCCTTGTATATGATTTGATGGAGTTTTTTCGCCCAACGATTATCGATAAATTAGTTTTGCGATGCATTAGCCTGAAGATATTCACTGAAAGTGATTTTATTATTTCTGATGGCAAGTGTTTGTTTGAGGAAGATGCAAAAAAACGCTTTATTGCAGAATATGAAAATTATGTCGGACAAGATGATGACGATATAGATATGAGCAAAAGAAAGCAGATTATCTTGGAGGCGCAGGGTTTGGTGAAGAAAATGAGGAATTTAGAAGCATTGGAGTCAAGATGTTAAGTTCGCAGGAGTTTTGAAAAGACGCTGGCTTTAACCGTGCTATGCTTAAGCGTTAATTTTTCGCGCATGAAAAAAGGACCGCATAGCGGTCCGAAGGTAAATCATATGCATTTTTGAGGGTTACGCTGCAATAAGCTTGTACGTTTTCCTGACGCGTCTATAAGGACGCTGGGCTGCCATGCAAGTGGTGGCCTTTTTACTTGACTTCTCTCGTGTCGTATTTTGCAGCAGGAAGGCTACTACCTCTCCTCTTTAGCTAAAATATTCCTCAGCGTTTTAATCATCTCTTGCCGCAGGCTGGCAGGCTTTATGATGGTTACACAGCTTCCCAGAAAAAGCAGCTTGTTAATTATAGGATCGTTGCTGAAATAATTAAAGCTGATTTCACAGGTTGTATCTGAGAGCACTTTGGTTTTACGGTTGATGGTATTATTGAAAATCAAAAAAGTTCGTTCTAATGCATTATTCTGGTTTTCAACGTGTAGCACAACTCTCTCCGGCGCTGTAAGCTTGCTCAAAATAGCTTGCTTGATATCTTCCTCGGTAAAATCAGCCTTTTTGTCGCTGATAACAGCCTTGGTTATATTTTGGAGAATAGCCTTGATAGGACGCTGCTCCTTGGTATAATACAGCAGCAGCCACCAGCGCCCCTCGTAGACATCATACTCAATTTTAAAGGGAATGCCTTCAGTCTCTATTTCAGCAGCGCAGTCCTTAGTGCGGAAGGAATAGCGCAAATAATTTCTTGTGCTGATAGCTTCAAGAATTGTGCGGAAGATATCTGCGTCAAGGGCTGTATAAAGTGATTCTTTGCCTAAAGAGTTTGTTCTGATAATAGGCTGAGGTTCGGAGGGGAGCTTACTTAAAGCGGCGATTGTTTCTGGCTGCAGAAACAATTTTGCTTCGCTACATCTGCATATGTCTGCTAAAAATTGCTTTTCTATGCTGCTGAAAAGCGGTTTGAAGGGCTGGAGTGCTGCTTGCTCCTTGGAGCTTAAGGTGAAAATGCCATTCCCTTCGCTTTTGATGGGGAGCATTTTTAGCACTTTCGGTAATGCGTGGACAAGGTCATTGATGTTTTCTACAGCGTTATATTTTTTGTAGCTGCTGCTTGTCTGCGCGTCGTTGAGCATATCAAGATAGCTGAGCTGTGCAAGCTCTTCGTAGTTGGCCTCCGTAAGCTCGTTAATCTTAGCGTGCGAGAGTACGTTTAAAGCAAATTGCAGGCGGCAATTATTAAATTCGTTAAAGAAATCCATGCTTATTCTTCCTCCTCGTACTTTTGCAGCATATTTTTATATTCGTTATATCTTTTGTCGGCTAGATCTCCGTTATGCTTATCAATGATTTCTCCATGAAGAATCTGGAGCGCAGAGCCGTATTTTCGCAGCAGGGGATAGATTTCTACAGGATCGTTGATGGTGATTTTGTAGGTATCGTCATCAATAAGCTCGCCAGTGCGGCATTCGTTGAGGAAACGGTAGGCTGCGTTATTTGGCTGCGGCTTTTGGTAGAATTTGAGAATGACATCATAGGGCGCTTCAGGAAGGATTCTAGGCGAGATAATGCTATTGGCGAAGGTGTTTTGCACAGCAGCCTGTGCCTCAGGGAGATTAAAGTGTTCTTTTTCAAGGATTTTGATATCATCAATATTACTGATTTTGAAGCTTTGGGCTGCTCCGCTCTCGTTGACGCCAAAAATAAAGTAACGGCCAAAGCGTATATCTGCCCTGATATGTACAGGTGATAAAACAATTTTTGTTTGAGCAGGTTCGGACGCAGTCTTTGTTTTGGACTGAAGGTAAATATCCGGCGTATAGGTGAGCTCAACCTTATTTTGCTGGTTAATAGCCTGGATAAATGTATAGATGATATTTTCATCAAAAATACTGCGGCTGCTGTTGTTTAAAAAGTGAAAGCATTCCACGTCAAAGCTAAGCTTACGCCAGCGCAGATAACGCTTGAAGGCATTACGCAGGTAAATACCGGCTCCACGAGGATAGCCTGCTTGTGCAAAAAAGTCGATAAAATAGTAAAGCCTTTTGATTTCGCTGTCGGGCAAAGCATCTAGTATGTCGGTGAGGCTTGTATCAGGTATAAAAGTTTTTTGCCCATTTTCTTTCACTAGTGACAAATAACCATTACGATGCAGGTCGTCCAAGGTACGTTTATAGGAGGCGGTTTTATTATAGGCTTCGCTGCCGGTGTCAATGTAGCTGCCGAATTCAGGAAGGCCTTTGGCATTGCATATAGCCTGCTGCAGATTGTTTAATCTGCTTGCAGAGACGGACTGCTCCGTCTGTGCCATGTATAAGGCAAACAGTATTCTGGTGATTTTTTCATCCTTGATAGCATGCAGAAAATAGATGGCAGCTAATTTCTCGCTTATGTTTTGGAAGTAATCGCTTTTGATGCTTTTTGCAGCAGCTGATGACCAAAAATCATCATCAAGATATAGTGAATTAAATCTTTGGATTTCCAAATCATAGTTTGCAGAATTAATGATTTTTTTTTCTTTATAATCTTTTCTTGAATTAAAGCCAAAGGTGACAATATCATTGATAAGCTTTCTGTTGTTCTTCAGGTTCTTCAATTCACGTCTTTCTTCCATGACAGCACCTCCTATGCTTGCGCTTAAGAGAATTTTAGCATGAGCATATGCAAACGTCAATGTATAAAAAGGCCTGCTAATTGCTTAACAGGCCAGGGGAGGTTTGCACTAGTATTTTTTTAGCTGCTCAAGATCTTTTTTGAGCCTTTGGTACTGCTCTTTTTCTTTCTGACGACGAAGCAGCGAAAGTGTCACTTCTATAGCGTCAGGTGTTTTGGGAGTCGGGTTAGGTCTGACGATGGAGGAACAGGAAGAGAAAAGTTTGCTGAACATATTGGTCACGTCCTTTCGTATGACTAAGCTTGCGCGTAAAGCGCGGTTGTGAGCTGCTTAAGGATTTAAGCATTTATAAAATCAATAGCAGATTTTGCCTTTATAAATGCTTAGATCAAGCTTTTATAGTGGTTCAGAAGCCACCAGATAAACATAACCATCACCTCCAGAGATAAGCATTTCATGTAAGAGAGAAGCAAGAAGGCTTCTCTCCGTGATTGAACTTGGTGGTGAGGCAGGTTTATTAATTTTGCGCGTCCTCCTTTCCTTTTTCGTAGAAGAGCTTTTTGTGGTACTCTAAACGGTCTTCTTCGGCCTGCTGGCGAGCTTTTTGGTAAGCTTGCTCCAGCTCTTGACTGCGTCTGCGTTTTTTAGCATCGCTGTAGGCTTTGCCGGCGAGGAAGCCGCCGAGAGCGTAGGCAGCGAGGTGGGAGGTGGTGGTGGCAGCAGCGGAGGCGATGAGGGGAACAAAGAACATATTAACACGACCTTTCTTATGTAAACATGAGGCATATATCAGAGCTTGTGATATATGCAATATATGGGTGGAAGAAGCCTTGTGTATCAAAGCTTCGGGAAATCGTGATTTGGGAGCTCAAGCCAAGTGCTCTAAAGCTTTTGGCTTGAGCAGCAGACATACTGTTAGCAGGAAGCTTCCACTTTGCGAGCTTCGCGATCAACAGCCTCGCGGCCATCACGTTCGCCGCACTTACGGGCATTTTCCAGCTCGCGGGCGAAATCAGAATCGCTGTCGCAGACAAGCTTGCTTGCGGCATAACCTGCCAGCGCAGAGGCGATGAGTTTGGGGGCAGCTTTCTTGACAACAAAGCTGCCAAAAAGGGGAATGATGGGTAACATCAAGTTCACCTCCTTTCAGTTAAGAACGTTGTGCGTGAGCATCACGCATACCTTGGGCGTAAGCCTTCAGCAGTTCATTGGGCAGGCTGGAGCCTTTTTCTTCGACCTCTGCTGCCATTTGGCCGATGGTATAGCCACCGATGATGGAGGCGAGGATTGTAGGGGCTGCTTTTTTGGCAGCAGAACGAGCCATTAGAGCGAGTAGTGGCTGCATATGATGCACTTCCTTTCTTTGAGCTGATGAAGAGGTAGTTTGCCGGTTGCAGTGACTAATCTTCATTTATTGATTTAGTGTTTAGGACTATAATTATTGTACCAAACGCCAGAAGTCGGGAACAGAGCAGAAACTGTATGAGGTTTGTGCTTGTGCCGTTCTTGATTTACTGTTTGGGACTATAATTATTGTACCAAACGGCAACAGTCAGGAACAGAGCAGAAACTGTATGAAGTTTTGTGCTTACGCAGCATTTCTGTTCAGGACTGTTGCACGCCAGCATACAGCATGATAACTCTTGGCTAGAAGCGTTTCCAGTGCCGTAAAGCTGTTGGTGCTTTGCTTTTTGTCGGTGAAGCAGCGGACTGCGAATGAATGGCAGTTGCTTTCCCCGAGATTGTAACGGCAGCGCTTGTTGACCTGCGCCAAGGCGATTTGAGCGGCTTGGCGGCTGCCGATAGGCTTGCCGTTCACATCTGTGGGGCAGAAGACAGTGTTCGCCGGATTAAAGCCGCCTAAGCGCTGGCAGAACTCCTTAGGGGATACCAGCTTGACGATACCTTCGCCATCAAGGTGGACAATCTTATTGTTGCCAACATAGATGCCAGTGTGCTCCACCGCAATCAGCAGATTGCAGTAGACAATACTGCCGATAGCAGGCTGCACGTTGTGGACGAAGAGGGCGTCTAGCAATCGCTGAATCCAGTCAAAGGGCTTTTCTGCTATGATGCAGGCAGCGACCTTGGAAACAGGCACCTGCAGAAGTACCTGCAGGCTTTGCTTAAAGAGTGCAAGACGCTCTTTTAAGGAATGCTGCTTTCGCCAAGATATTTGGCTTGCAGTGTTTGCGGTAATGAACATCAAGTCGCCTCCTTGCTTTTTGTTTGCGGTTGGTATTGACTATGCTTGTATTGTAGCATGGACACCTTTTCAGTAAAAGAGCAAAAAGTGTATGACATGATTAGGACGAGCTGAACAAAATACAGCCAGCGGATATAGAGGATTTTTATGATTGATGGAGAATTATCAAATATATTATTGTTGTAAAAAGCGTAAAAGTTAGGAGATGTTAACATGGCAGAAAAGAAGCATATTGTAGTCTTTTTTATGAGCACATTTCAAAGAAACAAAGATGGATATAATGAAGCACTAAATAAATATGAAGGTGTTGAGACACCTTGCCAGCATACTAATGAAACAGCTTTACGTTATCTTTTTGCTAGCGAGCAAGGCAAGATTGATGGCGTATATGCTTTCGTAAGTGAATCAGTAAGAAGTTATTGCAATGAGAATGGCTCGAAAAATGACAAAGCCACCTTTAGTGATTTGCAAAAATTTTTTGAGGTTTGCCGGAAAGAAGAGTATGTTGAATATAACGATGACCACGGGGAAGGTCAGCCAGTAGCTATTATTGAACAAGAGTCTTTAAAGAAAATACCGGAGGACGGTTTTTTTAGGGAGATTGATGTTGCGGATGATTTAGGGGTAGAAGACGCTTTCCTTGCTGCAAGCAATATGTTTGATAAGATTAATGAGGATTTTCTGGCGGTAGATGGTTCAGAAAACGTCACTGTACATGTCGATTTTACTGGTGGACTCAGAAATGCGGCTATGGTTATGCTGGCGATGGTGCAGATGCTGAAATTTTCCAAGGCTGAAATTGGCAAGGTAACCTATGTAAACTTTCAACACAAAAAGGTGCAAGAGGCCTCAGAGCTTTTAGGCATGTTTTCGATGATCAGCGGAGCGCAGGAGTTTTATTCCTTTGGCAGCGTTAAGAAGATAATAGATTACTTCAGCAAAAAAGAGATGAAAAGTAAACAATTCAATGAATTGTTGAAATGCATAAAGGTCTTTTCTGACCAATTAAAGTCGTGCTGTAAATATAAAAAAATGACTAAAGCGATTAAAGATTTGAAAGAAAAAATAAATGCTTATGAGCAGTATGTGATGGATGAAGCTAATGAAACAGAGTTAAATAAGAACTATAGAGAGAAATTCTTTAGCAAGCTATTACCGACAATACGCGAACAGTATAAGGGTGTTCTTAATGATGATGGGGAAAATAAATTACCTTTGATCCGTTGGGCTTTACAAAAAGGCTATTGGCAGCAGGCAATAATATGGACAACAGAATGGATTCCTAAATATCTTATGGAGGATACTAAAGTAATCAAGATAAGAGATAAGGGTGAAGAGGAAATCATACGTAAGATATGTATTGGGAATAATAACGGCTTTAATGGAGAAAAATCAAATAATGATACATGGATTATTTGGCAAAACAGATTCTTCTATCGGTATAAATATAGCTGTAAACTAAAATATAAATATAAATCTTTAACTCATAAAGAACTACTGGATAAACTATTAGATGATGAACGAAAGAAATCTTCAGATATTCCTAAGGCCGAAAAGGAGCGCAGCAAGGAATTTGAGCTTATGCTTCATGATAACGTTATAGAAATAAACCAAGGCGTTGATATTAAAAAAATATATAAAATCATCGATTGCTATAGTGATATTGTGCAAAATTGGCGTAATGAATCTGCTCATGCCAATGTTGAAGAGTCCTTGCAAACAGCAAAAGATCAAGTGGAAATAATTTTGAATATTTTAGATGGAATGAAATTAGAAGGTAAACATAATGAATAAAAAAATTGATTACTGGGAAAATATGCCACGTTCTAATGCAGAGGAGCTTATGGCTGCAGATGCTTTTTATGACGAAGAAATATTTCCGCTGACAGCTGCTGATTTTGTGCAAAAGAATTTTGCCGCTGAAAATCTTTATGACAGTATGTTTCTTACCTTAGGAACATCATGGCAGCCGCTTGCTTTAAGCATTATGCTGCATAAACCCAAACGGGTAATTTTCTTAGGCACGCAGGATGTGCAGCATGAAATTTCCCAGATAAAGCAGGCTGTGCATGACGAGGATGTGGAGTATTGCTTTTACGAAGTATACGCCTGCTTGATGTTGTGGAGCGTTTAACTGCTGAACTTAGGCAAAAAGGCTCTATCTGCTTTGATATCACAGGCGGCACTAAGGCGATGGTGGCTGCTGCGGCTATGATTGCTTATAAGTTGAAGATAGATGTTTTTTATATTGAAGGAACATTTATGCCAGTTTACCGCAGGCCGAAACCGGGAAGTGAAATGTTAATCAAGCTTATACAGCCAAATTAATATACAGGGTGGGATTTTTATGGCAAGGGAATTAACAGCTATACTTTTGGAGACAAGATCAATTCAAAAATATGTTTTTGGCTGTAACCAGCTGAAAACAAATACAGGAGCGTCATTTTTGGTGGATAATATCTTTACGGGTGTTATGCAAGAGGTGCTGCAGAACAATGGATTGAAAATGCCTGTAAGAGATTGGCGTGATATCGAAGGCGTAGAAATAGCAGCAAACGAGGAGCTGGAGGCTGAGATAGCCTTTATTGGCGGCGGCAACATGCTTATTTTGCTGCGTAAGGACGAGGAATATTGCAAGGATATTGTGCGTCAGTGGAGCAGAGAGGTTTTGCTCAGAGCTCCTGGACTCAAGACTGGTGCGGTAATCGATAAGCTTGACCTAGATGATTTTAATAATAAATTTTCTGCTATGCGCAACAAGCTTAAGGAATACCAGAATAATATTCAGCCACAGGTGGATTTTCCCTATACAGGCCTGACTTTAGAATGTCCTTATACAGGCAAAGCAGCAGATTTTTATGATTCGGCTGCGCAAGATGGCTTGTTTTGGCATTCTTCGGAATATGAGGCTAAGGAAATGGCTTTGAAAAACGCCAAGGACGTGATGCAGGATTATTGCAGACATGTGCTTAATAACCTTGAATTCAGTAATGATATCAACGAGATAGGCTATATAAAGGGTGAAAAAAGTTATATTTGTGTTATCCATATAGATGGCAATAACATGGGCAAAAAGTTTAGTGATTGTGCAGATCTGCCTTCACGTAAGCAGAAGTCTATCAAGGTATCAGACATTATCAAGAAAGGCTTTGAAAAGCTTGTATACAATATAGTTGCTGAATATAAAGCCGGAGTGTACGATAAATATCTTGATGAGGCTTTGAGTAAGCTGCCTATCAGACCGATAATTCTTGGCGGTGATGATATTACCTTTGTTTGCCCTGGTCGTGTTGGTCTGCAGTATGCTGCCTGCTTGATGGATTTTCTAAGTAAGGATGCGGCAGACAGATTTACCTGCTGCGCTGGTGTGGCCATTGTTCCCGCAAAATATCCTTTTTTCAGAGCTTATCAATTAGCAGAGCAGCTTTGTGATGAGGCTAAGAAAAGGTCGCGTGTGCAGGACGATAACTATCTGGATTTTGCAGTTTTGCACGGAGAGATTTTTGGCAGTCTTGAGCAGCTGCGGGAAAAGCAATACCAGCTTGGAAAGTACAAATTACATTATGGCCCGTATCGCCTGACTAGTCCGGATGTAGATAAGCATAGTCTGGAGTCGTTGTTTGCGCTGCACAAGCAGCTTTACAGCAGATTAGGGAAGAGCCAGAATAAGCTAAAAAAGCTGAGAAGCGCATTGCTTAGCGGCCTTCATAAGCAGGAGATTTTGCTGAAGAATAGCGAGGAGCTCCAGCAGCTGTTGCGGGATAGCAATAATAAAGCGGCAGCAGCAGCGCATGATTTTTGGGAAGCTGAAGGAGACGACTGGTTTGTTACCCGTTATATGGATGCTATAGAAATTGACGATTTCGTTTATGAAGAACAGGAGACGCTGCAAAATGAAAAAGATGACAATCAAGATTGAGCTTTTATCTCCTTTGCAGCTTAGCAGCGGCAGAGAGGATATTATCCATGATAGTGATGCCGTGCATGATAGCTATGGCGTGCCTTATTTTCCCGGGAAGCGATTAAAGGGACTTTTGTATGAGAGTGCGCTGGAGCTTGTGGAGATGGGAGCAAAATTTAATAAGAGGGATATAGACATTCTTTTTGGTAATATTGGTGAAACCAGGATACGTATAGATAATTTTTATCTTAAAGGCAGTACGGAAGCTGAGGATGCAGAAAAAATCCACAGTTCATGGAGCTATCTTGAAAATAAGTATCCGGAAATATTTAATACAGAAAATGTATGGCAGTCTTATACAGAAGTCAGACATCAGACAAAAATAGATGAAGCGACAGGTACAGCTGAAGATGAATCGTTACGTAATATGCGCGTAGTGCAAAAGGGGCTGGCATTTGTCGGCGATATATATTTATTGTCTAGCGCGAATAGAATAAATGATGATGAAAGCATTGTAGAACAAGCATTATTAAATTTACGCTTTGCCGGTAGTAAACGCAATAGAGGCTTTGGCAGGATAAAATGCAAAAAATATTGTAAGCATAATTAAGGGGCGTGACTGCTTTGAAACGAATAGACTATCTTATTACCGTGAAGGATCCGGTAATCTTTGCTGAAAAAAGCGGCGATAACGTATTGTTTGCGACAAAAAAATATATTCCCGGCAGTGCTGTACGCGGAGCGTTGGCTGCTTCGTATATAGATGCGAAGATAAAAAAGGCAGCTGAAGCTTATAAAAATGAGGAGTTTTATGAGCTTTTTTTATCAGGAAGGGTGAAGTTCTTGCCAGCTTATCCTGTGTCCTCGGCCTCTTTTAGTGCAGCTATGCCGATAGTTTTGCCTTTGTCGATTATGAAAATCAAGGTTAAGGAGCCTGACAAGCCTGAAATCGTTGATTTAGCAAGCGGCAAAAAGCCTGGTGCAGGCTATAAAAAGCTGACCGGCTTTGCATTATATGATAAGGAACAGGCAAAACTAAAAAAGCAGGATACTACGACGAAGGTAGAGTTTCATATGTCTCGTCATGAGGATAAGGAACGCTTGGCTGGAAGAAGCATAGATGGCAAAATCTTTAACTATGAGTATATTGAGCCGGAACAGTGCTTTCAAGGAAGCATTATAATTGATGATTCTGCTGCTGCTGACAAACTGCAGGGATTGATGAGCAATATCACAGAGCTGCGCTTAGGGCGTTCGAAGTATGCTCAATATGGTTTGTGCAGCTTGAATTACAAAGAGGGAAGTCTCAATAGTGAACTGCTGCGTAAACAAATAAGTGAAGCAGAGGAAAATAAGCAAAAGATTTATTTGTGCACGCTTACTCCGTACATACCCTTTGGCGATTGGCAGCGTGCGGATGCAGCGGCTAAGGAGCTTTTGGAAGCTATTGAAGCTGCGTGTGGCAATGGACTGCGTTTGCAAAAGCAGAATCTCAGCATTTTCTCTAATATAGAAAATATGGATGGCTTTGTGGGTGTCTGGAAAGCCAAAAAGCCGACGGAAAAGGCTGTCAGTGCAGGCTCATTATTCGAATTGGTAAAAGAATCAGGTGCATGGGACTTTGAAAAATTGCAGGAGTGCTTGGCAAAGTGCTTCGGCAAGAATACTGTT
>OKUV01000682.1_pt1 | contig 12644 bp, 17 predicted proteins | sample 1606661 | NCBI WGS metagenome assembly OKUV01 (sample SAMEA3882521, study PRJEB24775) | human gut metagenome | biome: human-associated habitat; feature: intestine environment; material: feces | place: Netherlands | collected 2009/2010
TTTCTACGGAAATACCATGAACTGTCCGCGTTTTCAAATGCTTTATTGGTTTGTTGACAGGTAATATATCCTTCTAAATTTGCCAGACGCATTTTAAAGGCTTCGTCCAATCCGGCTAAATCTTCGTCAAGTGTCAATGACCTTTTCCCCGTAAGTTCGTAGGAAACTTCACGATCTCCATTTTCATGTTCTTTTACGATTTCATTATAACGGGTTTCATATCATTTCCCGCAGCATATTTCTTCCTGCATCAGAAATAGAAAGATTTGCCGACTGCTTCACCATCTTTGAGATTGCTTCCCTAACAGTTGCTTTTCCCCGTATATAATTTGTAGTCGTTCCCAAATAATCATAATTATGTCCGACTCCATTAATAGCCATTTCCTAATCCTCCATTGTCATCAATTTTTTATATTGCCGCCCCTGCCCCCTTGCAATAAGTCCGGGCAGTCCGCAAAAGCAAAGGTTTATGCGCCTTGCGGAATATGAACAATTTCTCCTTATGCCTTTATATCAAAACTTGCTCCTGTCGGCGCAGATGTACCAGAAACCGCAGCTAAGAGGTTCTGCGTAACACTTTTTACATCAGTGCCAGTTGCCGATATTGTAAACGTTTCATCTTCTGTCAGCTTCTCCAACTGCGCCTTTTTCTCTGCCCGTCTCTTAGCTGCCTTTTCTTCTGAGATTTTTCTTTCCTCACGCTTTTTCAATAATCTTTCTTTTTGTTTCTTTTCCGCATTCAATATAGTTGAATTTTGTTTTGAACCACTGGTTCTTGTCATACCTCCGCAAGTAACAGAGGCATTCCCATCGGCATCTATTACAGTTGTAACACCATGTATCACTGCATTATCAGCTTTGGCTTGTGCAAACATTCTATTCTGTCCCGGTACTGCACCAGTTAAATTAAACTCTACTTTCTTGGCAAATTCCGGATCATTCTTGGTTTCTTCCTTACGGAAGCGGGTGTTCTGCAGCACCAGAATATCGCCGTCCTTCATCTCGGATACCATCCGGCGGGCATTCTCACCCACTACGGTATCGTCATCGGCAAAGAGGACGGGGCGGCCCATCAGCTCACCCAGGCGGGCGGCCACGGGAGCCATGGTAAAGGCCGCGTCGGGGCCCTTGGGCTTGCCCAGGTGGGAGCAAAGAATGACCTTTGCGCCATGGTCAGCCAGATAACGGATGGTGGGAATAGCGCCCACGATGCGGTTATCGTTGGTCACCTTGCCGTCCTTCAGCGGCACATTAAAGTCCACCCGCACCAGTACACGGCGGCCCTTTACATCCAGATCTTCCACAGTCACTTTGTTCAGAAAAGACATATCCGGTATCCCTCTTTCTTTATAGTATTTTTTGTGGTTCCGCCTTTATTTTACCCCATCCGCCGCCGCTTTGCAATAGAGTTTCGGCAAATTTGTTAAAAAATTAACTTATTTTATTCCCATTTCAGGCGGTGCAGCTGCCCCTCGTTTTGCAGCTGGGGAAAATCCCACTGCCGCAGCGCCTCGTATACCCCTATCGCCACCGAATTGGAAAGATTCAGACTGCGCAGTCCCTGCCGCATCGGGAACCGCAGGCACCGGGCAGGATGCTGCACCAGCAGCTCCTCCGGCAGCCCGGCATCCTCCCGCCCAAAAAGCAGCCAGCACCCGTCCGGGTATTGCACCTCGGTGTAGATATGCTGCGCCTTGGTGGTGAAATAATACATCTTTTCCTGCTCGTCTTTGTGCCGCTCCATAAAATTTTCAAGACTCGGGTAGGTCGTCACATCAAGATACTTCCAGTAGTCCAGCCCCGCCCGCTTCAGCTTGGTATCGTCTATGGTAAAGGCCATCGGCTCCACCAAATGCAGCCGAGCCCCCGTCGCCGCGCAGGTCCTTGCTATGTTCCCCACATTCTGCGGGATCCGCGGCTCCACCAATACAATGTTCAGAATCGCCATTTCTACCTCTCTCCTTTTCGCTCCTGTTCCGGTCCCTGCAGGGGGCCGGTCGGGGCCGCAGTCCCGGCGGCTCCGCGGCCTGCGGCCCCCGCCCGCCCCTCCTCGGGCCCCTGCAAATCCCCATATATTTCCAATTTTCGCCTCGTTCACGCCCCGCTGCGCCACCCCGCACAGCTGCCCTCAAACGACCCTATTCTACCATATTTTATCGCAAAAAGCCCCTCATTTGTAAACTTTTTGTTAAAAAAAGTGAAATATTAACCTTTCAACTGCAAAAAAGTGTCGATTTTGCCGTATTAGTGAAAGGAGTTGTTTCAATATGCAGCAAATACCAAATTATCTGAACGCCCGGCAAAAACTTTTCTGCCACTGGTTCGCCCTCACGCGCGATGCCCAGGGAGCCGCCGACCGCTGCTTCCGGGCGCCCGAAAAACGGGAGGAAGCCCTCCTCCTTCTGCAAACGCCCCTGGCCCAGGACTACCTGCGGCAGGTGGAAGCCGCCCTGGGCGGCGAGGGCCTCACCGCCACCGCGGAGGAAGGCTACCGCCGGCTGGCCTTCGGCCCGGTCACCGATGCCGTCCGGCTGATGTTCCCCGCTGAGGACGAAACCCCGCCCCTGGAGGAGATGGATCTCTACAACATCTCCAAAATCAGCCAGGCCAAGGGCGGGCTGGAGATCACCTTCTTCGACCGGCTGGAGGCCCTGGACCGGTTGGCCGCCCAGCAGAAAGAGGCCGCCGTTCAGCAGGATGCCTTCGGCTTCCTGGATGCCGTTGCCGCCGGGGCAGCGGCCGGGGATGAGGAGGACAGGTGATGCGCTTTGCCCCTTTCAGCAAAAAGCAGCTGCGGGTGCTCACCTGGTGGCGCCCCGGCTCCCCGGACCGTCAAAAAGACGCCATCCTCTGCGATGGGGCGGTGCGCAGCGGCAAAACGCTATGTCTTTCCCTCTCCTTCGTGATGTGGGCGACCCACTGCTTTTCCGGCCGGGATTTTGCCCTCTGCGGCAAAACCATTCTCTCCCTCCAGCGCAACCTGCTGGAGCCCCTCCTCCCCATTTTGCGGGGGATGGGGTACCGGTGCCGGTTTGCCGCCGGGCGGCGGGTGCTTACGGTGGGGTTGGGCCGGCGCGAAAACCGGTTTTACCTCTTCGGCGGACGGGATGAAGGCAGCGCCTCCCTCATCCAGGGCGTCACCCTGGCCGGGGTCCTGCTGGATGAGGTCGCCCTGATGCCCCGCTCCTTTGTGGAGCAGGCACTGGCCCGCTGTTCGGTGCCGGGCTCGCGGTACTGGTTCTGCTGCAATCCGGAGCATCCCTTTCACTGGTTCTACCGGGAGTGGATCGAGAAGGCACGGGAAAAAAACTGCCTTTATCTCCACTTCACCATGCGGGATAACCCCTCCCTGACCCCGGCGATCCGGCGGCGGTACGAGGGACTGTATTCCGGCTCCTTCTACCGGCGGTTCGTGCTGGGAGAATGGTGCGCCCCCAGCGGGGCGGTCTACCCCATGTTCTCCCCGCAAACCCATGTTGTGGAGCGCCTGCCGGCAGGTCTTACCCAGTGGTACCTCAGCTGTGATTACGGCACCGTCAACCCCTGCTCCATCGGGCTGTGGGGCCACTGCCCCGCCGATGGGATCTGGTACCGGGCAGCGGAGTATTACCACGATTCCCGCCGGGAGGGAGTACAGAAAACCGACGAGGAGTACTACATGGCCCTTTGTCAATTGGCCGGGGATCATCCCATACAGGGTGTGACGGTGGATCCGTCAGCCGCCAGCTTTATGGAGTGTATCCGTCGTCACGGCGTCTACACCGTCCTCCCCGCCAAAAATGAGGTCCTCGACGGCATCCGCCGGGTCAGCGAGCTGCTGCGCAGCGGCAAGCTGCTGTTTTCGGCCGCCTGCTGGGATACCATCCGGGAGTTTGCCCAGTACCGCTGGGAGGAAAACGCCCCCGAGGACCGGCCCCGCAAGGAAAACGACCATGCCATGAATGAGATCCGGTATTTCGTTTCCACTGTGCTCTCCCCCGCCCCAAGGAACCAGCCCGCTTTCCACGCCGCCGCCCTCCCCCGGCAGCCGGCCGGCACCTGAACCGGGGGGAAGACCGGTCAAACGGCAGCGGCCCGGCCCGCAGGGCGTTCCGGCTGCGCCGGAACCGAGCCCGCCCGCGGGCGGGCTGCCCTGCGGGCCGCCCAGGCGCAGGAGCCTCTGCCCCGCGCGCGCCGAACGGCCTTCCCCCGCAGCAAGTCCCGGGCTTACCGGTTTCCCGGGCGCGGCCGCCCTCTCCCGGCGGCCGCGGAACAAAAACCGGCCATCCCGAAAGGAGGAATTCGAACATTGGGTATTTTCGATCCCAAAAACAAAAAAACGACCCGGGCCGCGGTTCAAACAGCGCCCCAGCCGCGGCCGGAGCACTGGCAGCCCCAGCGCTTTTTACCGGCGGAGGCCCCGCTGTACCGGGCCCTGCGGCAGAGCATCCCCATCATCGATGCCGCCCTGCAAAAAATCGTCCGGCTGACGGTAGATTTTACCCTCACCGCCGCCGAGCCGGAGGCCCAGCCGCTGCTCTCCCGCTTTGCGGCGGAAGTGCCGGTAGGGGCCAGCGGCAGAGGATTGGCGGCCTTTGCCGGCCAGTATCTTGATAGCCTGCTGTGCTACGGCAGCGCTGTCGGCGAGGTGGTGCTGGACCACGACCGGGAAAAGCTCCTGGGGCTGTACCTGCCGCCGCTTTCCCACCTCAGTTTCCAGCAGGGCAGCAGCCCGCTGGAGGCGGTCATCTGCGCCGGTGAGGGCCGGGACCGCCGCCCCCTGCCCTGCCCCGAGCTCATCCTGTTCACTGCGCTGCACCCGGCCCCGGGCGAGATCACCGGCCAATCGCTGCTTTCCGGCCTGCCGGCCATCTCCCGGGTGCTGCTGCAAATTTATTCCGCCATCGGCAAGAACTTTGAGCGGATGGGCAACCTGCGGTACGCCGTTACCTACCGTCCCACCCCCGGCGATGGCACCGATGCCGCCGCTGTGGCAAATGAGATCAGCCGGGAATGGAGCACCGCCATGCAGGCCGCCGCCGAAGGCGAGATCCGGGACTTTGTGGCGGTGGGCGATGTGGATATCCGGGTCATCGGGGCCGATAACCAGTTTATCGCCACCGAGGTCCCCGTCCGCCAGCTGCTGGAGCAGATCGTGGCCAAGCTGGGGCTGCCGCCCTTCCTGCTGGGCCTGAGCTGGAGCAGCACCGAGCGGATGAGCAGCCAGCAGAGCGATCTGCTTACCGGCGAGCTGGAATCCTACCGGCGGCTGCTTACCCCCGTCCTTGCCAAAATAGCCGGGCTGTACCTGCGCAGTCAGGGCTTTGCCCCGGAGGTCGCGGTAGAATGGGCGCCCATCAGCCTGCAGGATGAAACCGAGGAGGCCACCGCCCGCCTGACCCGCGCCAAGGCCGAGGAATTGGAACGCAAGCTGGCCCATGAGGCCAAACAGGAGGGAACGGTATGAGTAAAACCAACATCCCAGCCGGGGGCTGCCCTGTGACCAAAACCGAAGCGGCCGGAATGCCCTTTGGTTTGCGGGACGGTGCCGAAGAACCAAAACAGCAGCCGGCCGCATGGGCCGGCAAGGAGGTGAAAGTATGAACCAAGCCAATATCACAGCCGAAGGCTGCCCTGTAACCGAAGCGGAGCTGGAGGCCATTGCCCGGTACAGCCGCCGCAGGCTGACCGCCGAGGAGGTCTACACCTTCCCATTGGTGCTGTGCGATAACGACCTGGACCGAGACCACGAATGCTTTACCGACGCGGCGCTGGAAAAGCTGGCGGTGCTGTTCCGCGGAAAGACCGGCATTTTTGACCACGACCCCCGCGGGGAAAAGCAGACCGCCCGCATTTACCGCTGCGCGGTGGAGGAGGAACCCGGCCGCCTGAACCACCGGGGCGAGCCCTACAAGGCCCTGAAGGCCTGGGCCTACATGGTGCGCACCGCCGCCAATGCCGACCTCATTCTGGAGATCGACGGCGGCATCAAGAAGGAGGTGAGCGTGGGCTGCTCCATCGGCAAAAAAGTCTGTTCCATCTGCGGGGCGGACCGCCAGGAGGCGACCTGCGGCCACCAGCCCGGCAAAAAGTACGGCGGCCGGCTGTGCTACACCCTGCTGGAGGACCCCACCGACGCCTATGAATGGAGCTTTGTGGCGGTGCCGGCCCAACCGGCCGCCGGGGTGACCAAAAGCCACGCCGCCCGCAAAGCCCTGCATCTGACCCCGGAGCGGGCCATAGCCGAAATGGAGCGGGGCGAGCTGCACCTGGATGCCGCCGCGGCCTATGGGCTGAGAAAGCACATCGCCGCGCTGGAGGAAAAGAGCGAGGAGGCCGGCCGCTACCGGCAGAGCCTGTGTGAGACCATCCGCAGGCGGACCATGCTGGCCCAGCCGCAGATGTCCCCCGCCCTGCTGGAAAAGAGCATGGCCCCGCTGACCGTCACCGAGCTGGAGGAGCTGGCCGCCCTGATGAAGCAGCAGGCCGAAAAGCGCTTTGCGCCGATGGTGCAGACCGCCCCGGCCCCCGAAAACGAAACCGATAACCGTGCATTTTGCATCTGATGAGAAAGAGGAGAGAAAACACATGAATAATAACTACAAAGAACTGAACATCCAGAAATCCCTGTACCGCGGCTGCGGCGAGAGCTTTGCCGAGCGGCTGGAAAAGATGGACCCCACCGAGAATTACCGCGGCACCGAGCTGGGCCATCTGGATGCCTTCCAGCGCCAGCTCAAGCGCTTTGATATCCAGGTGGGCGGCAGCCACTCCAGCGCGCTGGAGAAGTTCTTCCAGAACGGACAGAGCGCCGTGCTGTTCCCCGAATACCTGATGAGAGCCATCCGCCAGGGCATGGAGGAAAATGATCCGCTTTCCTCCATCGTGGCCGCCCGCACCCTCATTTCCGCCACCGATTACCGGGGTCTTACCACCAACGACGACCTGGAGGCCGATGTGACCAATGAGGCCGCCGCCCTTTCCACCACCACCATCAGCCTGAAGGACAAGACCACCGCCCTGAAAAAGCGCGGCCGCATGCTGCGTGCCTCCTACGAGGCGATCAAGTTCCAGCGGCTGGATCTTTTCACCCTGGCGCTGCGCCGCATCGGCGCTGAGATCGCCCGCTGCCAGATGAAGGACGCCGTGGATGTGCTGGTGAACGGCGACGGCTCCACCGGCAGCGCGCCCCAGAAGCTGACCACCGCGGCCACTACCCTGGCTTACAGCGATCTGCTTACCCTGTGGAGCAAGTTTACCGCCTACCAGATGAACACCCTGCTGGTGAACGCCAAGACCGCCGCCGCCATCCTGGGGCTTTCCGCCTTCAGCGATCCCACCACCGGCCTGCACTTCCAGAATACCGGCAAGCTGGGCACCCCGCTGGGCGCCGAGATGATCCTCTGCGACGCGGTGGCCGATGGGACCATCATCGCGCTGGACCGCCGCTACGCCCTGGAGATGGTGGTGGGCGACGCTGTGACAGTGGACGCCGACCGTCTGATCGACTGCCAGCTGGAGCGTGCCGCCGTTTCCTCCACCGCGGGCTTCTCGATGATCTTCCCTGACGCGGTGAAGGTAATGACCCTGAAGACCGCCTGACGCGCGATGACCGACAAAATGAAGGAGGCAGCAACATGGATATCGAACTGATCCTGCAAAAATTCGCGGTTTTCTCCGGATTGACCGGGGAAGAACTGCAAGCCTGCCTGCCCTACTGCCGGGACGCCATGGAGCAGCTGACCGCCAAACGGCGGTCGGCCCTCCCCGCGGCGGAGCCCCTGGGCAGTGCCGCGGCAGCGCTGGCCTACTACCGCTGGTGCCTGGCGCAGATGAGCGGAAGCAGCCTGCCCCATGTGGGGGTGGCGGCGGCCAAGGCGCTGTGTGAGGAATATCTGGCGGCGGCCGCCGGGGAGCTGGGCGGCGGAAAATTCTACTTTGGGCAGGTGACAGCATGCAAGTAACCAGTCTTTTTGATCTGCGGCAGCAGCTGGCGATATACCTTTTGCCGCTGCTGGGCGAATGTGAAATACTATACAGCATGCCGACGGTGAGAAGGCCGCTGGCCGCCGGGGTGACCACCCTGGTGCTGAACGACCACAGTGTGAAGCGCAGCGAGGACACCCTGCCCGGCAGCACTCCCCTGCTGCTGGAGGTGGGCCTGCGGCTGACCGCCCTGCACCGGGACAGCATGGAAGCGGTGGAGACCCTGACCGATGCCGTCACGGCACTGACGCTGCGGGGGGATTTCCCCTGCGGGGTGACCGGGCTGGAATGGGCCGAGACCGGCTTTGACCGGGGGTGCGGGGCCTTTGCCCGTCGGGGGCTTTTGAAGGTCTGCTGCGCGCTGGCCGAGGCCCCCGAAGAGGAGGATGAGGCATGAACCAGATTATCCACTCCCTTGGGGGGATCACCATTGAAACGGGGGGCACGGTGCTGGCCCACGCCGCCGGGTATGCAGTCAAATCCAGCCGGGCAGTGACGGCGGTGCGGCCCTATGGCAGCACCGAGCCGCTAACCTTTCTGCCCGGCACGGTAACGCACATTTTGCAGCTGGAGCAGATAAAATGGGAAAATCCCGCGAATTTTTATACAATGAGTAATTTTACCGTGAAAATTACGAGAAACGGGCAGACGGTGCAATACACCGGCTGCGAATGGACCGCCATAGAGGAGGAGACCCGCCGGCCGTTGATCTGGCTGCGGGCCACGCTGACGGCCAAGGCCCGAACGGAGGTGACCGGGGATGAAGCGACTGCTGAGTAAGGGCCCGGCGGCGCCGCGGGGCGCTGAAAGCGCCCGACCGCCGTATGGCGGCGGCAGGGGCCGGGCTCCGCGCGCATGGGACGGGCAGGAGAAGGAGGTGGGGCATGATGGTCCAGGAAGCAAAGCCCGTGACCGCAGCCATCCGGGAGCCGGAGGCAGCGGCCAGCCTGCGCCGGGAGGGCAGCACCCGGCTGGAGGAAAAGGCCGTCATCCGGGAGATCCCCCTGCAGGATACCGCCACACTGGAGACTGAGCTGAGCGCCCTGCAGCGCCGCCAGCTGCGGCTGGCCCCGGAGATGGACCGCTGCGGCGAGCCGCTGTACTGAGAGGAGGAACCATCCATGACGACAATGAGCTTTAAGACCTTCACCTTTCCGCACAACCCGGAGAGGATAACGGTGACCACCGAGACCCGCATAGCCACCGCCCACTGCCCGGAATACGGGCCTATCCACCAGAACCTAGGGCTGGCCCGGCGGGTCATCCGGGCGGAGGGAGTATTTTACGGGGCCAACGCCAAAACCCAATACACCGCCCTAGAGGCCCTAATGTGGCAGGCCACTGCCGGCAATCTGCGCATTCCCGGGATGGGGGTGGTGGTGGCCTTCCCCACTGCCCTGAGCTATACCGGGGAGGGAGATGGCACGGTGCTGCGGTACACCGCAGAGTTCACCGAGCTGATCGCTTCCACCGACCGGGAGGGAACACGCTATGCGGACTGAACGGAAGAAGCAAATCGGGCCGATAGCGGCCCGCGAAAAGGCAGCCGCTCCCGCATCGGAGAAAAACAAATCGGCCGCGCCGGCTGGCCGAAAGAAATGGAATGTCCCTTTGGGGCAGGCATTGGCCCGACAGGACACGCTGAATCTGGGCGATATTCCGGACGGCGGCGCAGCCGGGAAGGAGGAACACCATGTCGATTGAGCTGCTGGGACTGACGCTGGGGAATGAGACCATCTCACTGAAGGAGCCCAACTCCATGGTCATCACCAGGGCGTGGGATTCCCCGGCGTGGCAGCTGGATATCACCCTGCCGCACGAGGGACCGCTGGACGACCTGACGAAAATTCAGGTGAAGCACGGCACCGACGCGCTGTTTGCCGGGCTGTGCGATGAGATCGTGCGCTCGGTGGATGGGAACGGGGCATTTGTCAGCATCAGTGCCCGGACGCCGGGGGCGCTGCTGTGCGATAATGAAGCGCTGCCCAAGACCTACACCGACCTGACGGCGCAGGCATACTTTAACGCGGAGCTGAAAACGCTGGGGTTTACCGGGCTTTCACTGCCCAATACCACCGCCAGCGCGGCGACCTTCCAGCTGGGGAAGGGGCATTCGGTGTGGGAGGCCTTCTGTATCCTGTGCTTCCGGCTGTATGGCCGGGAGCCGCACATCACCGCCGGGAACACCGTGGTGGTGGAGACGCTGACCGGCGATGATCCCATTATCATCAGCAACGCGGTGAACGAGACCGGGGTGCTGCGGTACTGCTCGCTGGAGTACACCACCCGGCGGAGCAGCCCGCTTTCTACCATTGTTTACCGGGATGTGGGCGGGGCCTATTCCCAGCTATACAGCAATCCCTTTGGCAACGAGCAGCAGGTGCGGCGCAACCGGTACATCATCCCGGCCGGGGAATACACCGGCAACCCGGCGCTGGACGCCTACCGGCGGGTGATGAAAGGCCAACTGGGGCTGCACAGCGCCAGGGTAACGGTGCCGGGACTGCACAACATCGCTCCCGGGCAGGCCATTTATCTGAAATCCGGGACGAGCGGCAACCGGCTGATGGCGGCCTACCAGGTGAAGATCATCTACACCGAGAGCGGCTGCCTGACCCGGCTGGTGCTGGCCGACCCGGCCTACATGTAAGGTGGGGGCAAAGGGTAGAGGGTTTGCGGCGGGCGCAGAAAGCAGGCGGAGCCTGCTTTCGGCGGCTTGCTGGAGCTGGCGGAGGGCGGCAAGCGGAAGGTTTGCGGCCCAACGCCCAAATTTCGCGGTTGGTTACAAAATGTAATAATTATGCTGAGTTGGGTGCTGCTGGAGCTTTTGGCAGCGGGGAGGCAGAGGGTAAAAATGGGAAGAATGGTGCGAAAAATCCAGAAATTTCGGCGTTTTTGCAACCGGGAAGAGAGAAAATGACGCAAAACCGGCAAAACGCATAAAATGACAAATTGGTTACAATCTCCATCTTGTGGAAGTGGGCGATGGCCGGTACAATGGGCCACAGAAGCCGGGCGGACAGATGTGGAGCATGCCGCCGGGTCTTCACAAACCAAAATGATTTTTACCCAAAGGAGAGTAACCCATGAAAAAAGCATTTGCACTGGCACTGGCTGTGCTGATGGTGTGCACCATGGCGTTTGCGGTTTCCACCGGGAACCAGACTGGCTACCCCGGCGGCACCTCCGCGGCCGATAACACCTACATGCAGTCCATCGTGCCCGGACAGTCTATCGTATTCACCCAGGAAGAGCTGGGCCTGACCGACCAGAACTGGGGCAAGACCAACGGCAGCTTTGACCCCAAGAAGAATACCGTTACCCTGACCGTCCCCGTAGGCAGCGATCTCATCGCCAGCCAGGGCTGGGTACGGACCGATGAGACCACCTACAAGTATGTGGTGACCACCAAGGCCAATGAGACCTCTGTACTGGATAACAATGCCGATATCATCATTTCCGGCGTAAAGGTCACCGTTTACGGTGTTTCCGCTCCGGCGCTGAATGTGAGCTATGTGAAGGATGTAAACGGCGTGACCAACTATACCTATGTTACCAGCTTTGATGAGCTGGCGAGCTTCTCCGCCAAGGAGCCGGGCGACAACTTCTGCCCCATGAACGCCAAGAGCGAGGACCACATCCTGGCCATGTGCTTCGACTACGGCCGCAAGGCTGATGAGGCCGACGCCGTATTTGGCGCGGGCGGACTGAATGTCGCCAACATGGATAAGACCGGTAAGATCCTGTATACTGTAAAGGCCGCCACCGTAGATGGCCAGTACATCACCAGCGGCAGCTGGAACCAGTCCGTCACCGAGGATAACGGCGGCAAGGTCACTGTTTCTGTCCCGCTGAAGGCCGGCGACAAGATCTACTTTGGCACCGTGAATTACACCACCCTTTCCCCCGCCGCCCAGAAGGCGCTGAACGACAACCTAACCAAGGCCGGCGCTTCCATCAAGGCTTCCTACGGCTACGGCGCTGAGCAGGTCATCATCAACCGCCCGGCGGAGATCACCGTGGACGGCATGGCCAAGGGCTACAATGCCTACATGGTACGCGAGGACGGCTCCCTGCAGAGCCTGAGCGCCAAGTTTAATGAGGGCACTGGTCTGCTGAGCTTTGGCGGCACCCTGACCGGCCCGGTCATCGTGACCGATAAGGCACTGACCGCGACCACCACCAGCAATAGCGGCAACAGCGGCTCCAATGGCTCCAACAGCAATGGCGGCAGCCAGAATCCTGCCACCGGTGCCAATGACATCGTAGGCGTAGCGGCCGCTCTGGTGGTTATCACCGGCGTTTCCGCCGCCGCCATTTCCCTGAAGAAGGACTAAGACCTTCCTCCCTGCCCCTCTCCACAGGGCAGCCACAGTGCGAGTAAACCCCCGGTCCAATGGCCGGGGGTTTTTGCGTATTGAAAAAGTCTGTTATGGCAGATTCTAAAAGGCTCCCTGAGGCTCCCTTGGGTAGAAGGAGCTGTGACCGACCCGTCATTTTGAAATAATTGCAGCCTGTCCCAAAACGATCCCTCCGGCGCTTCGCGCCGCCTCCCTTTACACAAAGGGGGCTTTGGTTTCTGCGAGACGCCAAAAGCGAGATTAGCCGGCAGGCTGAAGGTTTCGGCCCATCGGGGCGGGGAAGTTCGCGGGGGGAAGGAGGCGGCCGCAGGCCGCCCG
>OKUV01000683.1_pt1 | contig 12638 bp, 12 predicted proteins | sample 1606661 | NCBI WGS metagenome assembly OKUV01 (sample SAMEA3882521, study PRJEB24775) | human gut metagenome | biome: human-associated habitat; feature: intestine environment; material: feces | place: Netherlands | collected 2009/2010
GCCATACAAGCATCTGCATACCGCCGCTGACCTTATTTACGCCCTTGTCGGAAACCATCTTCATCAGCTTTGTTTCACGGGGGTTGTATATAGCGTCAAAGAAGCCGTTCAGCGTTATTCTGCCCAGTGCTTCCTCGGTAAGCGGGCTTGAGTCTGTATTCGGGTACATACCTACGGGAGTAGCGTTTACCATAAGGTCAAAGTCGCCCTTTACTTCGCTCAGCAGGCAAAATCCGACCTTTGCACTGTTATAATTCTGCTTTATTTCTTCGCATAAAGCCTTTGCAACGGGAATGTCGGCATCTCTTACCGCAATAGTAAGCTCGCCGCCCTCACGGACAGCTTCGATAGCCATCATTCTGCCTACGCCGCCGCAGCCGAGCAGTAATACTTTGTTTGTAAGGGTCACACCCATTGCGCCGACAGCCTTTGTAAAGCCTGTGCAGTCGGTGTTGTATCCCGTACAAACGCCGTTTACGTTTGCTATACAGTTTACACTGTTGTAACGCTTAGCCGTATCGTCAAGCGTATCGCACATCTTTATTATATCTATCTTATAGGGAATTGTAATGTTGAAGCCAGTCAGACTTTTGAAATATTCAAAACTGTCTGTCAGCTTTTCGGGGGGAGTGTCAAGAATTTTATACTCCGCCTGCTCGCCCGATATTTCAAAAAGCCTTGTGTGTATCTGAGGCGAAAGGGTGTGACCGAGAGGGTGTCCCAGAATGCCGAATACGTTTTTGTTTTCCGTCATATTTATTGCTCCTTTTGTTCTGCTTCGGATTCTCTTTGATTTTCTGTCTTTTTGCATATCAGCTTTACAAGCGCTGTCGCACCTATGCCACAGCATATACCGAGTATTACTCCGCCGAAAATGTCCGACGGATAGTGTACATAAAGGTACATTCTCGAAAATGCGACCAGCGATGCATAGATATATGCGATAATGCCGAGCCTTTTGTGAAACAGATATATTGCCGTAGCCATAGCGAAGCAGGTCGCCGTGTGGCTTGACGGGAACGAAAATCCCGACGGTGCTTTTATGATAATGTCAATGGCACTGTTTACGGCAAACGGGCGTGGGCGGCAGACTATATGCTTCAGGATAAGCTCGCCGAACAGCAGTACGGAGAGCGTTGCTCCCATTACCGCAAAGCCCGTCTTACGCATTTTCTTAACAAACATCATAACGATGAACACGAGGATAGCCATTGCGCCGTACTCTATGCTGTATGTGAGGCACTTCATTATAATATCCGCAACCGGACTTGAAAGCGTGTTACGGATAAAGTCGAGTATCGACAAGTCAAGCGCCGTTATACTCTCGATCATCAGAGAGCCGCCGCCTTTTCAAGCGTATCAATGTTTTCAACGTTTACAGCCGTAACGCCGTCAAGAGTTTTCTTTACAAGACCTGTCAGCACCTTGCCCGGACCAAGCTCGATATAGGTATCGTAACCGTCCTTCGAGATAACGTCAAGCTCTGAGGTAAATCTTACGGGCGAGCAGATATGCTTTGCAAGATAAGCGGGCATATCCGAGAAGTCCGTAAGTTCGTTTCCGTATACGTTGCAGTAGAACTTCATTGAGGGTGTGCTGAACGGAATATCCTTTACCTTTATCGCAAATTCCTCCGATGCGCCTGCCATGAGCCTTGAGTGGAAGGCGGCGGAAACGGCAAGAGGAACTATACGCTTTGCGCCCTTTGCCGAAAGCGCTTCCTTAGCCTTTTCAATACCTGCCGCAGTGCCGGCGATAACGGTCTGTACGGGCGAATTGTAGTTTACGGGAGTAACATATTCTCCGCCGTCCTCAATCTCCTTGCAAGTCTGCTCTATAACGTCAGCCTTAAGACCGAGAACAGCCGCCATTCCTCCGGGGTTAGCCTGAGCCGCCTTGTCCATAGCTTCGCTACGGTACTTGATTGCTTTGAATGCGTTCTCGTATGTCAGCATACCGCTTGCCGCCATTGCCGCATATTCTCCGAGAGAGTGTCCCGCAACAGCCGATGCCTCAATGCCCTTTGATTTAGCCGCTTCAAGCGCCATAAGCGACATTGCGAGTATAGCAGGCTGTGAGATTATCGTGCGTGAAAGCTCCTTTTCATCTCCGCCGAATATCTTAGCGGCAAGGTCAAAGCCGAGAATGTCACTGCCAAGCTCGATTACCTTTTTGCATTCGGGTATGGTATCGTAAAATTCCTTACCCATATCTTTGTACTGCGAGCCTTGTCCTGAAAAAAGGAATATGGTTTTTGTCTTATCTGCCATTTTTCTGTTTCTCCTTGTAGTTTAATTATTTTAACGGTATAATTTGTCATATATTGCAGAAATTCTGAAATATAATGTCACTGTTTACTCTGTTGTGATACAATTATGCAAATAATTGTTGACAAACAGTACCGAAATAGAGTAAAATGAAATATAAGCACGTTTGCCTTATGGGGTAACTATGCCTTGCGGACGATAAAATCCGCAGTTACTGATTTATTATACAACAAAAAGAGAATAAAATCAACAATTAATATATAATATACGGCAGTCAGGAACGCCGCACGGAAGGAAAAGGATATGAACGGTATAACGATACTGGGTACGGGAGAATACACTCCCGAAACCGTAGTCACCAATGAAATGTTCACAAAGTTCATTGATACTACTGATGAATGGATAACCACAAGGACTGGTATCCGTGAAAGACGTATGAGCCCCGACAAGCCCAATTTCATGATGGCTGCCGAGGCGGCAAAGGCCGCACTTGCAAGCGCAGGAAAGACGGCGAAGGATATAGACTGCATCATCGTTTCGACCTGCTCGCCCGATTTCTATTATCCGAACACAGCCTGCCTTGTGCAGAATCTGATCGGCGCACAGCCCTGTGCCTGTATGGATGTAAATACCGCCTGCACAGGCTTTATAACAGCGGTTGATATTGCAAGAAACTTCCTTGCAAACGATACCTACAAGACGGTGCTTATAGTAGCCAGCGAGCGTCTGACAAGTCAGATAGACTATACGGACAGAGCAAGCTGCATACTTTTCGGTGACGGCGCAGGTGCGGTAGTTATCGAAAAAGGAGAGGGCAAGGAATACTACAGCCACTCCGGCGCAGAGGGCGATATGCTCCAGAGCCTTTACTGCAAGAATTTCTACGACAGGAACAACCCCTATTTCAAGGGTGACGACTGCCTTAAGGATATAATAGACACTCCGAACAAGGAGCGTTATTTACAGATGGACGGAAAGGCGGTATACAAGTTCGCCGTTGACGCTATGGCAAATGCGGTAGAATATGTATGTGAACATTCCGGCATATCTCTTGATGATATAGATCTTGTTATTCCCCATCAGGCGAATATAAGAATAATCCAGTCCGCACTCAAGAAGATGAACGTTGATCTTGACAAGGTATTCACAAACCTTGAAACACACGGCAACACATCAAGCTCGTGTATTCCTATGTGCCTTGCGGAGCTTGACCGCCAGGGCAGGCTTAAGCGTGGCATGAAGATATGCCTTGTCGGCTTCGGTGCAGGACTTACCTACGGCGCAACTATTTTCGAATATTAATCCACAGCTGAAAGGATAAAAACAATGGAAACAAGGATTACAAAATTACTCGGTATAAAGTACCCCATATTCCAGGGCGGTATGGCATGGATAGCCGAAAGCACACTTGCGTCGGCTGTTTCAAACGCTGGCGGAGTAGGTATAATCGCAGGCGGTTCTGCTCCTATTGACTATCTGAGAGATCAGATAAGAAGAGCAAAGTCGCTGACAGATAAGCCCTTCGGCGTTAATATAATGCTTATGAGCCCCAACGCAGAGGATCTTGCACAGCTCGTTATAGATGAAAAGGTTCCGATGATAACGACCGGTGCGGGTAACCCCGGCAAGTTTATGGAGGCGTGGAACAACGCAGGTATCAAGGTTATCCCCGTAGTACCCAGTGTTGCACTCGCAAAGAGAATGGAAAGAAGCGGTGCGTCCGCAGTAATCGCAGAGGGAACAGAATCGGGCGGTCACATAGGCGAAAATACCACTATGTGCCTTGTTCCGCAGGTAGTTGACGCTGTATCCATCCCCGTTATCGCCGCAGGCGGTATCGCAGACGGCAGAGGAATAGCCGCCAGCTTTATGCTCGGCGCAGAGGGCGTACAGGTAGGAACAAGATTCCTTGCCGCAGAGGAGTGCCAGATTCATCCTACATATAAACAGCTCGTTGTTGACGGAAAGGATACAGACAGCATAGTAACAGGCAGAACGACAGGTCACCCCTGCCGTAACGTAAAGACAAAGTTCTCGAAGAAGCTCGCAAGCGGCGAGATGAACGGAACGATAACACCCGATGAATTCGAGCAGATAACGCTCGGCTCACTGCGTAAGGCAGTACAGGACGGCAACCTTGAGGAAGGCTCGTTCTTATGCGGCGCTATCGCAGGTATGGTAAAGAAGGTACAGCCTGCAAAGGAAATAGTGGAAGAAATGTTCGCAGAGGCTGAAAAACTGCTGAACAGGTAAGATAAAACTATAAAACGATAAAATGATAAAAAAAGGATAAAATCAATGGCAACTGCAATCATCACAGGCTCTGCAAGAGGAATATGTGCGGCAATAGCTCTCCGTCTTGCAAAGGACGGATATGACATCGCATTAAACGACATCGCCGAGAGCTGCTTTGAAAACAACGATATAATCGACAAGATAAAAGCAGAAGGCGTAAAGTGCGAAAAGTACATCGCTGACGTATCAAAGTACGATCAGTGTGAAGCATTCGTAAAGAGCGTAAAAGCCGATTTCGGCAGTATTGACGTACTCGTTAACAACGCAGGTATAACCCGTGACGGTCTGCTTGTAAGAATGAGCGAAGAAAACTACGACCTCGTTGTTGCGGTAAACCAGAAAAGCGTATTCAATATGACAAAGCTCGCAGGCTCTGTTATGATGAAACAGCGCAGCGGCAGGATTATCAACCTTGCAAGCGTAGCAGGTCTTTACGGCAACCCCGGTCAGATGAACTACTCCGCTACAAAGGCGGCTATAATCGGTATGACAAAGACCACCGCAAAGGAGCTTGGCCCGAGAAACATCACCTGTAACGCAGTAGCGCCCGGATTTATCCACACAGCAATGACCGACGCTCTTTCGGAAGAGCTGAGAGCGGCAATGGTAAAGCAGATAGCTATGGGCAGATGCGGCGAAGTTGAAGAGATAGCAGGCGTTGTATCATTCCTCGCTTCAAAGGACGCAAGCTATGTAACAGGTCAGGTAATAGAGATAAGCGGCGGCTTATCAATGTAAAGACAAGCCACGAAAGGAAATACAAAAATGAGCAGAGTTGTAATTACCGGTGTGGGCGTAGTAAGCCCCATAGGAAACACCAAGGAAGAATTCTGGAACAGTCTTATGGAGGGTAAGCACGGCTTTACATTAGAGCAGTGGTTCCCCGGTCAGAGCGAAGAGCTTAACGTAAAGGCTTCCGTAAAGGATTTCAGCGCAGACGGTCTTTTTGACAAGAAAGAGCTTCGCCGTACAGATATAATCACACAGTATGCCGTATATGCGGCTGACAAGGCTATAAAGGATGCAGGAAGTGACTTCAAGGATCTCGATCCTTACAGATGCGGCGTAATAATCGGCTCAGGTATAGGCGGTATGGAAACAACGCAGGAAGAGCTTCTCGCATATCACAACAAGGGCAACAAGAGAGTTTCAGTATTCACTATCCCCAAGATGATAGGCAATATGGCGGCAGGTACGGTTGCTATCCGTACAGGCTTCAAGGGCATAAACTACTGCACAGTATCTGCCTGCGCCAGCGGTACACACGCTATAGGCGAGGCATTCCACGCTATAAAGAACGGCTATATGGACGTTGCCATAGCAGGCGGCACAGAGAAATGCTCGATAGGCTTTGCCTATGCCGGCTTCAACAATATGCACGCTGTAACAAAGTCCACCGATGTTGACAGAGCAAGTATCCCCTTTGACGCAGAGAGAAGCGGCTTCGTTCTCGGTGACGGAAGCGGTATCGTAATTCTTGAAGAATACGAGCACGCAAAAGCAAGAGGAGCAAACATCTATGCTGAGGTCATCGGCTACGGTGCTACCTGCGACGCTTACCACGAAACAAGCCCAGACCCCGAGGGCAAGGGCGGCGCAAAGGCTATGGAGTTCGCTGTAAAGGAATCAGGCAGAGCGCCCGAAACCTTCAACTATGTAAATGCACACGGCACATCCACACCTATGAACGATAAGACCGAAACAGCCGCTGTAAAGCTGGTATTCGGCGAACACGCAAAGAATATGGTCATCAACTCCACAAAGTCAATGACAGGTCACCTCTTAGGTGCGGCAGGCGGTGTAGAAGCGGTAGCCTGCGCCCTTCAGATAAAGAACAGCAAGGTGCACCGCACATTAGGTCTTAAGGTGGCAGATCCCGAATGCGATCTTGACTATGCGGCTGACGGCACGAGAGATATGAAGATTACAGGCGCACTCAGCAATTCGCTCGGCTTCGGCGGTCATAACGCTTGTATAGCATTTGCTCCCGTAGAGGACTAAGAGAAAGGTTGACACAATATGCAGTTTGAAACTAATTCGCTTACCGATGCCGTAAAGGAATTTATCGGTATTATGAAGGACAGCGGTCTGTCCTATATGTATGTAAAGAACGACAAGTTCGAGCTTGAGCTTGGTCAGAAGAATCCCCCTCCCGCACCTCCTGTGATGCCCGCAATGCCTCCTATGGCTATGGCGGCTGCTCCCGCAGCACCGACATCAGCACCGCAGACACAGGCTCCTGCTGCGGCACCTGCCGATACCGGCAAGAGCATAAAAAGCCCCATTGTCGGCACATTCTACTCTGCTCCCTCCCCCACAAAGCCTCCCTTTGTAAAGGTCGGCGATAAGGTAAACGAGGGCGACACAGTATGCATCGTTGAGAGTATGAAGGTAATGAACGAGATACAGGCGGATATTTCCGGCACTGTAAAGTCTATTGCCGTAAAGGACGGAGAGGCTGTTGAATTCGGTCAGCCGCTCATCATAATAGAATAACGGAGGACTGTATATGTCGCTTATGAATAAAGAGCAGATAATGGAGATAATCCCTCACAGAGATCCGTTCCTGCTTATTGATACTATCGAAGAAATGGAACCCGGTCAGCGTGTGGTTGCCACAAAGTATATGAAAGAGGACGAGTTCTGGTTCAAGGGACACTTCCCCGGATACCCCGTAGTACCCGGCGTACTTATGCTTGAGATGCTTGCACAGGCAGGCGCAGTGGCAATGCTTGCACTCCCCGAAAACAAGGGCAAGATAGGGCTGTTCGGCGGTGTCAAGGACGCTAAGTTCAGAAGACAGGTAGTACCCGGCGATCTTTTAAAGCTCGAAGTCGAGATAATAAAGGTAAAAGGTCCTATCGGTGTCGGCAAGGCTCTTGCCACAGTAAACGGTGAAAAGGCGGTATCCGCAGAGATCACCTTTGCTATCAAGTAAACGGAAGGCAAACGCTGTATGTTCAATAAGATTCTGATCGCCAACAGAGGCGAGATTGCTATAAGAATAATCCGTGCGTGCAGAGAGCTTGGAGTAAAGACTGTCGCAGTATATTCGACAGCCGACAAGACTGCGCTTCACGCACAGATAGCGGACGAGGCGGTATGTATAGGACCTTCTCCGTCAAAGGACAGCTATCTTAATTCAAAGGCACTGCTTGCCGCCTGCGAGATAACGGGCGCACAGGCAATTCACCCCGGCTTCGGTTTTCTTTCCGAAAACAGCCACTTTGTACGTCTTTGCGACAAGTGCGGAATAAAGTTCATAGGTCCGGGCGCTGACGCTATGGACGCTATGGGTGATAAGGCAAACGCAAAGAAGACGATGATAGAAAACAACGTTCCCGTAGTTCCCGGCTCCGACGGTGTTGTTGGGACGCTTGAGGAGGCTCAGGAGATTGCCGCAAAGATCGGCTATCCGATAATGGTAAAGGCGAGCGCAGGCGGCGGCGGACGAGGCATAAGACTTGTTGAAAAGCCCGAAGAGCTTGAAGCGGCAATGACCGCCGCAAAGCAGGAGGCTAAACAGTTCTTTGCAAACGATGATATATATATCGAGAAGTTCATTGTAAATCCCCGACACGTCGAGATACAGCTCCTTGCGGACGAGCACGGAAATGTAATTTATCTCGGCGAGCGTGACTGCTCGTTACAGCGCCGTAATCAGAAGGTGCTTGAAGAAAGCCCCAGCCCCATTATGACGGAGGATCTCCGCAGAAGAATGGGAGAAGCGGCAGTAAGAGCGGCAAAGGCTTGCGGCTATGCAAACGCAGGAACGGTAGAATTCCTTGTAGACAAGGATTTAAACTTCTACTTTATGGAGATGAACGCAAGAATACAGGTCGAACACCCCGTAACCGAAATGGTGACCGGCGTGGATCTTGTAAAGGCGCAGATAAACATCGCCGCAGGACTTCCCCTGCAGTATAAGCAGGAGGATATAAAGCTCAGCGGTCACGTTATCGAGTGCCGTATAAATGCGGAAGAGCCTAAGAACAACTTCCGCCCCTGCCCAGGTAAGATAAAGTCGATTCATATGCCCGGCGGTTTCGGTGTGCGTATTGATACGGCGGTATATCAGGGCTACGAGATACCCCCTTACTATGACAGTATGATAGCGAAGGTGCTTGTAAAGGGCGAGGACAGGAAAGAGGCTATCCAGAAGATGAAGGTAGCCCTCTCCGAATTTCTCATAGAGGGTATCAACACCAACATTGATTTCCAGCTCAATCTCCTGCCTGACGAGGATGTCGAAAGCGGTAATTTCGATATAGGCTTCCTTAACCGCAAGGATCTGACGAATTATTGATAATGCCACAAGCAAACGAAAAGGCGGTGCTTTAATTGTTAGAAGATCTGTTTAAAATGGTCAAGGACCGTTTTAATGAGGAACAGAAGGAAGAGGCGGATTCCTCCGCCCTCGAAATACCCAAGGACCTGCTGTTCAAATGTCCCCGCTGTCAGAACGTGTTCTATATGGACGAGTTTGAAAAGCGTAAGAAAACCTGCCCTGTCTGCAACTATCACGCAAGACTTTCCGCTAAGGAGCGTCTTGATATAACGGTTGACAAGGACAGCTTCAAGCCGTTTGACGAAAATATGGTGTCACTGAATCCTATCGGCTTCCCCGACTATGAGAAGAAGATAAAGAGTATGCAGGAAAGCACGGGACTTAAGGACGCAGTAGTGACGGGCGAATGCACTATACGAGGCTACCGTGCGGTCATCGGCATTATGGATTCCAATTTTATGATGGCGAGCATGGGCAGTGTTGTAGGCGAAAAGATAACAAGAGCGTTTGAATATGCCACAGAGCATAAGCTGCCAGTTATACTCTTCACAGCGTCGGGCGGTGCGAGAATGCAGGAGGGTATAATCTCCCTTATGCAGATGGCAAAGACAAGCGGTGCGGTAAAACGTCACAGCGATGCAGGCGGACTTTATATCACGGTGCTTACCGACCCCACAACAGGCGGTGTTACAGCGTCCTTTGCAAGTCTTGGAGATATAATCCTTGCCGAGCCTAAGGTGCTTGTAGGATTCGCAGGCAGACGTGTTATACAGGACACTATAAAGCAGAAGCTCCCCGACGATTTCCAGACAGCAGAATTCCTGCTTGAAAGCGGTTTTGTTGATGCGATAGCCGACAGACGCTCAATGCGTAAAACGCTGTCGAATATATTAAGACTGCATAACTATAAAAAAATCGGCGCTGATTGGCAGCACGGTTGAAAGGACGGTAATGATAATGTCAAATATGACTGCTACACAGCATCTTGAGATAATAAGAGAAAAGAATCGTCCAACCGTAAACGACTATATTCCCGCTATATTCAACCACTTCACCGAGCTTCACGGCGACCGCCACTACGGTGACGATGCCGCAATATTATCGGGTATAGCTACTCTTAACAGCACTCCCGTCACAGTGATTGCACAGGTAAAGGGCAGAAACCTTGAGGAAAACAAGAAGTCGAATTTCTCAATGCCTCATCCCGAGGGCTACAGAAAGGCTCTCAGGCTTGCATATCAGGCGGAGAAGTTCCACAGACCCGTTATCTGCTTTGTTGATACACCGGGCGCATTCTGCGGAGTTGAAGCCGAAAAAAGAGGTCAGGGCGAGGCTATAGCAAAGAATATTGCCGAGTTTATGACGCTGAAAACCCCCGTTATATCGGTAGTTCTCGGTGAAGGCGGAAGCGGCGGCGCACTTGCACTTGCCGTATGCGATGAGCTTGCTATGCTTGAACACGCTTTATATTCCGTAATTTCTCCCAGAGGCTTTGCTTCTATTCTATGGAAGGATCCTTCAAGAGAAAAGGAAGCGGCCGATCTTATGAAGATTACGGCAGAAGATTTATATAACTTCGGTGTGTGTGACAAGATTATTTCAGAGTCGGTGGGCGGCGCTCATACCGACCCTGCACAGACAGCGGACAATATATCGGAATATCTTATAAGTGCGGTCGAAAGGCTGTCAAGGATAGATATTCCTACCCTGCTTGACAACCGCTACAAGAAATTCCGCAAAATCGGTATGTTTTCCGAGTAGATTTGATTACTTGTTGTATTCTTATATGAATTAAAAAACGGCAGATTGTTTGTTTGCGTTCCACAAACATTTTGCATATAACAAGCATAAACAATGTTCCCTTGGTTCTTTACGCTTTATACCACTAAGTAGCGTTTTAGCGTCCGTCTTTACTTGACTTTTAGAATTAAGTCGTATGTGGGTCTTATCGCCAACACTTCTCAGCGGGGTAAGGGTGTGGGTAAGGAAAGAGGGAGCCACGAGGGAGAAAACCTAAGGGATAGGGTTAGGGGCGGCAGTCCCTCACCCTAGTCCCTTTGGTTGTCTCCCGCGTGAATAGCAGCAACGTTATTAAATGGAATAGCGAACCCGAGAAGTGCTGTCCGACAAAAAGAACTATCGGTAGCTTATTATCATAGTCAGAGCTGAATGATATAGCAAAAACGCATTAAACAAAATACTTTTTCTACAAACTAAACAGCCACAGCTTTCGCCGTGGCTGTTGTTTTACATCAAAAAACCGCTGTGAAGCTCCACAGCGGTTTTTTATTTGTAGCTTTAGCAAAAATAAACCACCGCTTGAAGCGGTGGAATAAAAGACTTTAGTAAAAAGCCCTCCTATGATATAATAGAAGTGGGTTTGGCAACCACATGAATATCAAAAGGAGGACTGTCAAATGAATGACAATCATAGTTTATCACATTCAAAGTGGAATTGCAAGTATCACATAGTATTCGCACCGAAATACCGAAGGCAGGTAGTGTACGGACAGTTGAAAGCAGATATAGGGAAAATACTGCGAACATTATGTGAACAGAAAAAAGTGAATATAATCGAAGCAGAAGCATGCCCGGATCACATACATATGTTGGTGGAAATACCACCGAACATAAGTGTAGCGCAGTTTATGGGGTATCTAAAAGGAAAGAGCTCATTGATGATATTTGATAGGCATGCAAATTTGAAATACAAGTATGGAAATCGGCATTTCTGGTGCAGAGGATATTACGTAGATACAGTAGGAAAGAACAAAAAGGCAATAGAAGAATACATAAGAAACCAACTTACAGAAGATATAGCAAACGATCAAATAACACTGAAAGAGTATATTGACCCGTTTACGGGTAGCAAGAACCAGTAAGCAAAAAGAAACAGCCACTTGAGTGGCTGCTGTAAATGAGATGCGGTTGCCAGGCTTTTCAGTGTGCCTTCAGGCACAAGCCGGTATTATGCCCTTGAAGGGCAAGTGCATACCACGCGTTCAACGCGTGGTTTTGATTTTTTTCGTTCAAAACGGTCTCTTTTGGTCAGTGTGAAGAGCTTTACTCTATCCCTAATCCACACGGATAAACGGTGGGGCAGCATTTTTTTGTTTCTGACGGAGCAAACCGAACGAACAGCAGAATATAATTCCCTTATTTCCGATATAATAATATGGGAAAATTCGCACAGCCCATTGACTGTTCCCTTATTTTGTGCTATTATTTAAGGGAAACAGAACGGAGGTAAGGGAATGAGAGCCTTTAACTATTCCGCAATCAAAGAGCAAAAGTGGGATTCGGATATCTTAGGACTGATTGCAGCCATATACAAGGAAGCCGGCAAGCAGGAACTGTATTTGAAACAGCGCCCGCAGGAACTTGAGAAGCTCGTTGAGATTGCCAAAATACAAAGCACCGAGGCATCAAACGCCATTGAGGGCATCGTTACCACGAACACACGGATACGGCAGCTTGTTGAGGAAAAGACCGCGCCGAAAAACCGTGACGAGCAGGAGATTGCCGGATATCGTGATGTGCTGAACATCATTCATAATGATTTTGATGCAATTTCCATTACACAAAACTATATTTTGCAGTTTCACAAAATCCTGTACAGCCACATGAACAATCCCGTTGCGGGTCGCACCAAAACCGTGCAGAACTATATCAGCGCCACCTATCCGGACGGGCATACGGAAATTTTGTTTACGCCGCTTTCTCCCTTTGAAACGCCGGCGGCGCTTGACAAAATCTGCGAAGAATACAACCGCGTCATAGGAAATATG
>OKUV01000684.1_pt1 | contig 12631 bp, 10 predicted proteins | sample 1606661 | NCBI WGS metagenome assembly OKUV01 (sample SAMEA3882521, study PRJEB24775) | human gut metagenome | biome: human-associated habitat; feature: intestine environment; material: feces | place: Netherlands | collected 2009/2010
GGTTGATGATGGTCTGCATGGAAGCACGATCCAGCGTACCATCGGGATTCACGGCAACCTTGCCGCTGGTGTCGGGGACTTGCTTTACGGTAACCAGAATCTTCATTGTCTCTTTCCTCCCCTTACAGACCCATGTTGGCGGAGATCACGATGCGCTGGACCTCACTGGTGCCTTCATAAATTTCCGTGATCTTGGCGTCGCGCATCATGCGCTCCACGGGATAATCCTTAGTGTAGCCGTAGCCGCCGAACAGCTGCACCACCTTGGTGGTGGTCTTCATGGCGTGCTCGGAGGTGAACAGCTTGGCCATGGCGGCCAGCTTGGTGTAGCGCTTGCCCTCGCCCTTGGCGATAGCGGCCTGATAGGTCAGCAGGCGGCCCGCCTCGCAGCCCAGCTCCATGTCGGCCAGCGTGAACTGGGTATTCTGGAACTTGCTGATGGGCTTACCGAACTGGACACGGCCCTTGGTGTAGTTGATGGCCTCGGCCAGCGCGCCCTCGGCGATGCCCAGGGACTGGGCGGCAATACCGATACGGCCGCCGTCCAGCGTGGCCATGGCGATGGAGAAGCCCTTGCCCTCCACACCCAGCAGGTTCTCCTTGGGCACGATGCAGTCCTGGAACACGATCTCAGCGGTGGGACTGCCGTGGAGGCCCAGCTTTTCCTCGTGCTTGCCCACGGAGAAGCCGGGGAAGCCGCTCTCCACGATGAAGGCGGAGATGCCCTTGGTACCGCGGGACTTGTCGGTCATGGCGAACACCACAAATACATCGGCCACATAGCCGTTGGTAATGAAGATCTTAGAGCCGTTCATCACATAGTGGTCGCCCACCAGCTTGGCCTCGGTCTGCCCCTTGGAGGCGTCGGAACCGGCGTTGGGTTCGGTGAGGGCGAAAGCGCCCACATGATGGCCGGTGGTCAGCATGGGCAGGTACTTGGCCTTCTGCTCAGGAGTGCCGTAGGTCATGATGGGATCGCAGCACAGGCCGTTGTGGGTGGCCACGATATCGCCGGTGGAGGCGCACTGCTTGGAGAGCTCCTCGATGCAGATGGCGCTGGCCAGAGGATCGGCGCCCGCACCGCCGTACTCCTTGGGCACGCACATGCCCATGACGCCCAGATCAAACAGCTTCTCGATGTTTTCGCGGGGATACTCGCAGGTGCGGTCGGTCTCCGCCGCAATGGGCTTGACTTCCTTTTCCGTAAACTCCGCCATCATCTTGCGGATCAGCTGATGTTCACGACTGAGATTAAAATCCATGTTGTTTCTCCTATATTTTTACTCTGTTTCGGAACGGTTCTTATAAAGGCATCCAGCTGCCGCTGGCGGTGGCCAGCAGCTTGCCGGTGGCGGCGTCAGTCAGCTCCGCCCGCTGGCGGATGAGGCTGCGGCCAGCCTTGACGATGAACACCTTCAGGCGCAGCTCCATGCCGAAGTCGATCCCTCGCAGGAAGGATACGGTCATATCCGTGGTAGTAGCCTCATTCTCCCCGGCGGTGAAATTGGCGACAACGCCGAAGGCGGTATCGAACATCCCCGCGATAGCACCGCCGTGGATGCCGCCCTTCTCGTTGATCTGCCAGTCTTGGGTGGGAAAGGCGTAGGTGACGGTCTGCGCCTCATAATCGCACGCCACGAGACGGGCCTGCATTTTCTCGTCAAACCCGCCGTCGTGCAGGTTCAGATAGTGGTCGGACTTCTCCTGCACCAGCTGGAGCCACGCTTGCTTCTTGTCCATGCCCGCCTCCTACTTCTGGATACCGGCGATGTTCTTGGCCAGCTTCTTCTTGCCCTGAATATTCCCCTGCCGGGCGATCATGATGCGCTGGGCCTGAGGAGAGCCTGCGCCGTGCATAGATTCCGTGCGGTAGCCCACGGCCGCCGCGCCCAGACACATATTCTCCAGGAAGCGCATGATCCGCTGGCGGTCCTCGGTGCTGACGCCCTCACGGGCGGCGAAATACTTGTTGCAGATCTCGCCGATGGTCTCGCCGTTGTTGCCCACCACGGTGTCGGACTTGAAGTCCGTCTCGCTGGGCATGGTGACCATCAGGCCGCCCGCGATGTCCTCGGCAAGGCGCACGATCTCATAGGGGAAGCGGGTGACGTTCTGCTTGCAGACGTTGGCCAGCAGCAGGTCGATCTGATAGTTGCCCGCCTTGGTGGGGCAGCCCTCGCAGGAGCAGGCGATACCGCAGGAGTAGAGCGTTTCGTTAAGGTGTGTCATCTCGATGAGCTTGTCCTTCACGGCGCTGGCTTTCTCCACGCCGTTGTACTCGGCGGCCAGTGCCGCCGCGCCGATAACCACATCGCCTACGCCCACCTTGCAGCCGCCGTAGCTCTGGCGGTGATAGCCGGCGAAGCGCTCCACGATGGTACCGGCAAACTCATACTCGCCGTTGAGGAAGATGTACTCGTTGGGGATAAAGACGTGATCCAGAACCACCAGCGCCTCCTGTCCGCCGAACTTGGCGTTGCCCACGTCGATGCAGCCCTCCTCCATCTTGCGGGTGTCGCAGGACTGGCGGCCGTAGATCATGTACAGGCCCTCGGCGTCGGTGGGGCAGGCGAAGGACACGGCATAGTCCTTGTCAGCTTCGCCCATGGCGATGGTGGGCATGAAGATGTGCCAGTGGCTGTTGATGGAGCCGGTCTGGTGGCACTTGGCGCCGCAGACCACGATGCCGTCGTCGCGGCGCTCCACCACATGGACGTACATATCAGGATCGGCCTGCTCGTGAGGCGCCTTGCTGCGGTCGCCCTTGGGGTCGGTCATAGCGCCGTCCACCGTCAGGTCGTTGTCCTGGACGTAGACCAGGAACTTTTTGAAGTTCTCGTGATAGTGGGTGCCGTACTTTTCGTCGATCTCGTAGGTGGAGGAATAGACGGCGTTGAAGGCGTCCATGCCCACGCAGCGCTGGAAGCAGGAGGCGGTCTTCTGGCCCAGCAGACGCTGCATCTTCACCTTCTTCACCAAGTCCTCGCTGGACTGGTGGAGGTGGGTGAAGCGGTTGATCTTGTGGCCGGTCAGGCTGGAGGTGGCGGTCATCAGCTCCTCGTACTGGGGATCCTGTGCCAGCGCGTAGGTCATGGCCACGCAGTTGATAGAGGGCCGGATCATGGGGTGATCCACCCAGTTGTCGATCTTTTCGCCGAACATGTACACGCGGGTGTTCAGCTTTCGCAGGGAGTCGATGTACTCCTTCGCGGTCATCAATGCCATTTTCGTTTCCTCCTTATTTGTCGTCGGCCAGACCCATCTTCTCCTCGCGGAAGATGCGGCTGTCCATCAGCTTCAGGTCGGGGGCGATCTTGGGCATGAACTCCATCTGATCCAGCACCTGGGTCTGGAGGTCAATGCCGGGGGCGATCTCGATGAGGGTCACGCCGTCGGGCCGCAGCTCAAACACGGCGCGCTCGGTGATGTACAGCACAGGCTGGCCCACCTCCACGGCGTACTTGCCGGAGAAGGTGATGTGCTCCACCTGCTGGACGAACTTCTTCTTCGCGCCCTCCTGGGTGATGACCAGCGCGCCGTCACGGCACTCGGTCTTCAGGCCCTTGGCGGTGAAGGTGCCGCAGTAGACCACCTTCTTGGCGTTCTGGGTAATGTCGATGAAGCCACCGGCGCCGGCCAGACGGGTGCCGAACTTGGAGACGTTCAGGTCGCCGTTGGGAGCGGTCTCGGCCAGGCCCAGGAAGGAAACATCCAGGCCGCCGCCCTGATAGAAGTCGAACTGCACGTTGTGGGGGATGATGGCCATGGCGTTGGCAGACGCGCCGAACTGGGTGCCGCCCATGGGAACACCGGCAATGGAACCGGCCTCCACCGTCAGGGTCATCTTATCGCTGATGCCCTCCTCGGCGGCCACGTTGGCGATCTTCTCCGGCGCGCCGGTGCCCAGATTGACGATGGCGTCCTGGGGCAGCTCCATGGCGGCGCGGCGGGCGATAATCTTCTTGGCGTCCAGCGGGATGGGGGGGATGGCGTCCATGGGGATGCGGTACTCGCCGGTAAGGCTGCCGTCATAGGGAGTGCCAAGGCACTGCATGTTGTCCTCGGCGGAGCCGATGACGATGGCATCCACATAGATGCCGGGGATAGCCACCAGTTTGGGGTCCAAGGTGCCGCCCTGCACCACCTTTTCCACCTGCACGATGACCTTGCCGCCGGAGTTGCGACAGGCCTGGGCCATGGCGGTGACGTCGATGGGCCCGATCTCGTGGTGGACGGTGCAGTTGCCGTACTCGTCGGCATAGCTGCCCCGGACGAACACCACATTGATGGGGAAGGACTTATACAGCAGCCGCTCCTGACCCTCGATATTGACGATCTTCACGATGTCCTCGGTGGTGGCGCTGTTCAGCTTGCCGCCGCCGTTGCGGGGATCCACGAAGGTATACAGGCCCACATGGGTGATGGTGCCCACCTTGTGGGCAGCAATGTCACGGTACATGTGGGAGATGACGCCCTGGGGCAGGTTGTAGGCCTCGATCTTGTTCTCCAGTGCCAGCGCGCCCAGAGAGGCGGCGCGATCCCAGTGGCCGCCGATAACGCGCTTGACCATGCCCTCGTGACCGTAGTGGTCGCCGCCGGTGCCGTCCCGGTGGCCCTGACCGGCCGCGAAGAACAGCGTCAGGTCACGGGGGTGGCCGGTCTCCAGGAACCGCTTTTCCACCGCCTTGCTTAAAGCTTCCGGACAGGCGGAGCTGACGAAGCCGCCGGTGGAGATGGTGTCGCCGTCGTTGACCAGCAGGGCGGCCTCCTCAGCGGAGATGATGTGTACTTTTTTCATATGTGCGCCCCCTTACTTGTTCTGGAAGGCGGCGGGACGCTTCTCCAGGAACGCGCCCATGCCCTCCTTCTGGTCGGCGGTGGCGAAGCACATGGCGAACAGCTCGTTCTCAACGGCGATGCCGTCGTCGATGTCCATCTGCATGCCCCGGTCGATGCAGGCCTTGGCATACTTCACGGCGATGGGGGCGTTCTTGGTGAAGGACTTGCCCATCTCCAGCGCGCCGTCCATGAGGGCCTCGGGGGCGTAGACGGCGTTGACAAGGCCGATCTTTTCTGCCTCGTCGGCCTTGATCATCTTTCCGGAGAAGATCAGCTCCTTGGCCTTGGCCACGCCTACACGGCGGGGCAGGCGCTGGGTGCCGGAGAAGCCGGGGGTGATGCCCAGACCCACCTCAGGCTGGCCGAACTTGGCCTTTTCGGAGGCCAGGATGATGTCGCAGCTGAGGGCCAGCTCGCAGCCGCCGCCCAGGGCGAAGCCGTTGACCGCGGCGATGGTGGGGAACTCCAGCTTTTCGATGCGGCGCATAAGGGCGCTGCCCCGCTGACCCCAGCGGCGGCCGCCGTCCAGATCCAGCGGATACTGGGCGCCGATGTCGGCGCCGGCCACGAAGGAGCGGCCCTCGCCGGTGAGGATCATGCAGCGCACGTCGCGGTCGTTCTCCAGTGCCGTTACCACCTGCTCCAGCTCCGCGATCACGTCGCCGTTCAGGGCGTTCAGGGCTTCGGGCCGGTCGATGGTCACGATGGCGATGCTGTCTTGCTTTTCAAATCGTACAGTTTGGGACATAGCGTTTCCTCCTCAGTTGATATACGATGTTCTTTATTTGGTTTTGCCTCTATATATAGCAATTACCGTGCCAACTAATATTGTTTTTTCGACGGTATTTTACGGTGCGCGTTTGGTAGTTTCCACCAAAGAAAAGCGGCGTTATCTGGAAAATCCCTTTTTCGCAGCAGCGAAAGTAGTGTAGACCACACCGCCTATTCAGTGTTGAATAGACAGTGCAGCCTATTGCGTGGCACGTAAAAGCATATAGGCACACGTTTTTTCACATACCAACACCGCGCTGGACTGAAATTCGATTAAAACTTTGAAGCTGCACCTCTTGCTATTCATGTGTGAATAGAATATAATCAAATGTGAATAGAGAAGGAGGGCGTTTTATGCCGCAATCCAGTATCTCCCGGTTGTTTCCGGAGGACATCAACCTGAACGACCTGTTTGAAATTCTCAGCCCCCAGAACAATCTGGTGCTGGCGGACGACATGATGCTGTCCGACGCCAACGGCACCATATTGCAGGTCAGCGAGACATATGAAAAGAACTTTGGCTTCGCCCACGGCTCCATCGTGGGCAAGTCTGCCTTTGATCTGGAGGCGGACGGTACCTTTTCCCCCTGCATCACGGCGGAGATCATCCGCACCAAGAAGAAGATCACCACCACCCAGACCATCAACCACACCCACACCAATGTGATGACCGTGGGCATTCCCCTGTTTGACGGGGCGGGTAACCTGAAATACGCGGTGTGCTTCAACACCGTGTCCATGGAGCAGATCAACGCCATCCACCGGAACTTCCAGCAGATGCAGGACTCCCTGACCCAGTACTCCCAGGAGATCGCCGAGCTGCGTACCCGCAACACCGCCACCAGTCTGGTGTGGAAGAGCCGGTCTATGCAGCGGCTGTGGACGCTGATGCAGAACACCGCCAACACAAGGGCCAATATCCTCATCACCGGCGAGACCGGCGTGGGCAAAAGCGCCGTGGCCAAGACCATCCACGCCATGAGCGACCGCGCGGACAAGCCCTTCATCGAGGTCAACTGCGCGGTGCTTCACGAAAACCTCATCGAATCGGAGCTGTTCGGCTATGAAAAGGGCGCTTTTACCGGCGCGTCCAGCACCGGTAAGATCGGCAAGATCGAGCTGGCCAACGGCGGCACACTGTTTCTGGATGAGATCGGTGAACTGCCGCCCCACATTCAGTCCAAGCTGCTGCAGCTGATTCAGGAAAAGACCATCGAGCGGGTGTCCGGCATCAGGCGCATCGAGCTGGATATCCGGCTGATCGTGGCCACCAACCGCAATCTGGAGGAGGAGGTACACCGCGGGCTGTTCCGCTCGGACCTCTTCTACCGGCTGAACGTGATCCGGCTGCACATCCCGCCTCTGCGGCAGCGGCCGGAGGACATTCTGCCTCTGGCGCACCGCTTTTTGACCCGGTTCTGCGAGGAGTATCACAAGGATCTGACGCTGAGTCCGCGGCTTTTGTCCTATCTGGAGCAATGCCCGTGGCCGGGCAACGTGCGGCAGCTGGAGAACATGATGGAGCGGCTGGTGATCTGCGCTCAGGATCCGGTGGTGGATATCGGCGTGCTGTCCAGCGAGCAGATGGGCGCGTCGCCTCTGCCGCTTCCGGCGGAGGGCGGCACGCTGGCCCAGCAGATGGAGACCTTCGAGGGGCACATCATCCGGGACGCCTATGCCAAATACGGCACCTCCGTGGCGGTGGCCAAGGCACTGGGCATCTCCCAGCCCACGGCGGCACGAAAGATCGCCAAGTATGTGAAATGAGAAAAAAGTGAGGAGGCAAAGTCTCCTCACTTTTTTCTCATTTTCTGCGGCCATAGGCCGGGGGGATCCCCATCAGCTCCCGGTACTTTGCCACCGTCCGCCGGGCCGCCGGAATGTCCTCGGCATGCAGCAGCACACTGAGCCGCTGGTCGCTGAGGGGATGGTGCGGATCCTCGTCCTTGATATGCTGCGCCAGCCTGACCCGGACAGCCTGCTCCGAGCAGCGCCCCGCGCCGTCGACCGGCCGGGGGAAAAAGTATTGCAGCGGATAGGTGCCCTGACGGCATTGCAGATACTTCCCGCGAATACAGCGCCCCAGAGTAGAGGCATGTACGCCCATCAACTCTGCCGCGTCCTTCTGCATAAGCGGCGCAAGACAGGGCGTCGTTCCCTGAAAGAACGGCAGATGCGTGGTCAAAATCAGCTGCGCGCAGCGCTCCAGCGTTTTGCGCCGCCGCTCCATGTGGGCCATCATCCACTGCGCCTGCTGCAGCTTTTGCCGCAGAAAGTCCTTCGTCTCCGGATCCTCCGTCTCTGTCAGAAGGGCAGCATAGTAGCCGTTGATCCGGAGCTGCGGCACATAAAAATCATTCAGCACCACCTCCAGAGCGTCACCGCGTTCTACGATGAAAACATCCGGCGTGATATATTCCGGCGAAAAGATCTCTGTCGCTTCCGTGCGGCCCGGATGCGGCGACAGCCCGCTGATCAGCGCCGCCGCCTGCTGCACCTCCTGCTCAGAGACGCCCAGCTTTTCCGCCAAAGCGTGCCACCGCTTCTTCCCCAGAAGCGGCAGATAGCTTGCCGCGATGCGCTGTGCCAGCGTCGTGTCCTCCGGCATGCGCCGCAATTGCAGCAGCAGGCACTCCGGCAGATCCCGCGCCGCTACTCCCGCAGGCTCCAGCTCCTGTAGGGTGGCCACCGCCTGCTGCACCAGCTCCTGGGGAACGCCTAGTGCACACACCGCGTCAATGTCCTCCTGCTCCAGAAAGCCGTCCTCATCCAGTACTTGCACCAGATACCGGCACAGCTCGCGCAGCGGCTTGCTCAGCGCTTTTCGGCCCAATTGGTCGGAAAGAAACGCCGACAGTGAAGTCATAGCGGTATCCCAAGCCCCGGCCTCCGGACGGTAAGGATCTTCCCCGGATGATGACCCGGTGCGCACGCCTTGCCCGCTGATCCACCCGGCCTGACGGCATAGCTCCTGAAATTCCCGCTGTGCTTCGTACTCCGGCGCTTTGTCCAGCACAGGGTTCTCCTCCAGAGCCTTGTCCACATATTCCCGCAGATTCTGCGCGTTCATTTGCAGGATCTGTGTGGATTGCAGGAGTTGAGGCGAGATACGCAGCGCCTGCTTCAAGCGCATATCCAGTTTGATCTCAGACACCGTATCGCCCTCCCTTTACCGTGCAGGATCGTTGTTACTGCGATTATAGCCGATTTATACACCGTGCGCAATACAGGACATGAAAAGATGCGTTTAACCATCGTAATCATTCGGCATAGCAAAACGCTTGCCGCCATGCGGGACGCGGCATCTATGACGGTTTTAGCCGGACATTATATATAAAGATTCTGTTAAAAAATATAGAATCGCGACAAGAACATGTAAAATTTAAGTAAAATCGGAAGTGGCTTTCTTGGCAGTTATTGCCAATTGACATATGAAAATTATATGCTATAACAACCTATTACAAAGAATCTGATGTTGCAGTATAGATGCAACATTAATTACTATTATTTCGCCAAAATTGGCTGGAAAAACTTCCAAGAAGATAGAGGATCTTGGAATCGCAGAAATGCAAAGAGGTTGGCAAAAGACCGGAAACATGCGGACAAGCGAATAACGGGACACGCCGGACAGGGGCAAATGAGACACCGCGTAACAGCGGGACGTCTGGGTAAGCTGGGTCTTACTCTATTTGCCCTGGCCGGCGTTTTTTTCAGTCTGTTCGCCTCTGTGCTGGATCCGGTGGTGTGGGCGGCGGCGCTGGACGAGGACGTGCCCTGCCGTGGAGGAAGCCGCCGCGGACGAAACCTCCGTACCGGAGGAACCGGAGCCGGTGCCGGAGGAAACCGCCTATCCGGTGTGCATCCACGTGGCGACGGAGGACGGCGAGGAGCTGCTGGAGGTCACCGTCCCGGAGGGCAGCAGCGTAGCGGCGGCGCTGGACGGCGGTGTGCTGCTGGCGGCAGCGGAGCCGGACGCCGGGGACGCGGCGGATTGGGCCGCAGACTATGACTGGTACACGCTGGACGAAGCGTGGGAGAAGGTACCTTACGACATTTCGGCGGCGGTGACGGCGGAGCTGGAGCTGTACGTCCAGGACGCAGCCCGTGCGGCCGATGCCACCACAGTGCTGTTCTATGCCGCCATTGACGGTACCTGGACAGTGGTTGCCCAAAAGAGCGTGTCCAGAACCACCACGGTGTTCGACGGCTGGAACGGCGGCCGCTACTATCTGACGCTGGAGGAGCTGGAGGAGGTCTACGGCCCCTACGGCTTTGACGCCGGCAGCTATCAGGGCCAGCGGTTCTTCCCTCATCTGGACAGCGCAGAGCGGGAACAGCGGGTCTGGGCGGACGTGACGCCCCGGATCGACGCCGATGACGGCTATTGGATCCCGTTGGGCACCATCGGACGCGCCTCCAATTCGGTGTATTACACACCGGGAAACACGGAGGGAAGCGCCTCCTACTTTACAGAGTTTAAGAAATATACCGATCCCCAGCTGCTGGCAGACAGCACCCTCTATACCGTGGAGGTAAAGGATCACAGCGGCGCGTTTTCCGCCGCCGACCTGCCGGAGACACGCTATGTCCCCAATGGCCAACCCTTTACCATCATTCTGCCGCTTGCCGAGGGGGTACACTGGGCGGTGGCCGATCCCCTGACGGGGGAGACGCTGGATCTGACCGGCGTGGAGGACGCGGAGAGCCAGACCCTGACCTATATCGTGCCTGCCGCCAGCCACCCTTACCGCTTCTCCGCGCACAGCGACCAGAAGGTCATCGTCTACGAGGCGGGGCTGTCCGGCGCGCTGGTGGATCTGAGCAATGAACTGGTGGTGGGCACCCAGAGCGTGATCGTGGACGGCATGGTGCGGGGCGGCCTGACCTATTCCGACCGCTGTACACCACAGCAGCAGTCCTACACCGTTCTCTCGCCGGACAATAACCGCGCCGCCATCAAGCTGGTGACGGGCAACGCCCACAACCGCCGCTTCATCTACCGCTTTACCGGCTGGCGGGTCAGCGGCTCGGATATCGTATTGCGGCCCGGCCGGGTGATCAATCTGGATACCCTTGGCCCGTACATGGATCCCATTACCCATGAGATCACGCTGAACGCGGTGTGGACGCCCTTTGCCGACGGAACCAGTCGTATCGAGACGGTGAACTTCTTCGTTAGCCTGAACTGTGAGATTGCAGACAACATGTCCAACGGTTTTGCCTCGCAGCCTCAGAACAACTTTACCTCATCGCTGGCATATACCCGTGTACGGGGCGCGGAGAGTTTGGGCAGCGGGCATGACGACGCGATGGTTATTGCACCACCGGAGGAGAACAGCACCGCCTACGAGGTGGACGGCGAGCTGCGCAGTCTGACCACCACGTCCTATCGGGGCATGACGCTGGAGACCTTCCCCTCGGACGAGACGATTTTCGAGGCCATTCGCAACGGCGGCTATACTATCAAGATCGAGGGTGTGACCGTTGACAAGCAGTACCTGACCAGCGAGCACTTTACCATCCGCTGGTACGTGCTGAAGTATGAACACAGCGACGGCTTCCACATCGATGGCGTACTGGTGGCCAAAGAAGGTCGTCTGGTGGTGAAAAAACCTTCTCCGGCGACAAAGAAGCCATCGCGGCGGTAAAGGCCAACGACTTTTACATCAGCGTGGAGCACCATTCCGACGTGGACAGAGACGAGGAGACGCTGGACTATAACCTGTCCCTGAACGCCGCCGCGGAGGAAACGCGGGAGGGCTATACCGGCTACACCGACTATGATCCTGATAGCGGCACCTATACCTGGGTGCTGCTGGGGCGGCAGACAAAGACCCACTACATTCGGGAGCACAACGTCTCGCCGCCGGAGGGGATCAGCTATACCGCCAGCTATGCCATCACCAACTCCGCCGACCAGACCGGCGGCTGGATAGACTATCCCAACGAGGGCGTCCCGGTAAGGGTGGCCTCTTATGCCAGCGACGTACCGGATGAAGCGGTGCAGAGCGTGGCGCTGCAGAATATCTACGTCAAGGCGGGACTGCTGACCGTGGCCAAGCTGGACAGCAACACCGGCAACGGCATCCGGGACGTGGCCTTCCGCCTGACCCACGAAAACGACCCGGAGCTGACGGTCTATAAAAAGCCCGGCACCAACGAATATACCACCTCCCAGCAGGAGAAGGGCTATACGGAGCGGGTGGAGGACAACCTTGTGACCTCCGGCCCCAACGGGTATTTCTACATCAGGCTGGCGGCGGACGGCCAGCCCTACACGCTGGAGGAGCTGGTGCCCAACGGCTACTATGGCCCGGAGAAGGGTCGCTTCACCGTGGATGAGAGCGGCACCATCACCTCGCTGGCGGAGCTTCCCGCTCAGGGCGATACCCTCCGGTGATTGACGGCCTGCCCTCCGGCGACTATGAGCTGCGGGAGAGTGCCGCTCCCTCTGGCTACCGGACACGGGAGGAGGTATTCTGCTTCCGCGTCAGCAATGGCCAGCTGACCCAGATCGCGCCCTATCCCGACCAGGGCTGGACGCTGACGGCCTACGGTGATGGCCGCTATCTGCTGACGGTAACGGACGAGGCGCTGTTCACCTTTCCCGCTACAGGCGGCTGCGGCATTTATGTGTCCGCGGCGCTGGGCACGGTCATCATGTGCGCCGCCGCGTGGCTGATGCTTCGGCCGCGGCAAAAGGGGAAACGTCTGGCCCAGGCCGGAGTAAATTATATACAGATATACAAAAATTTTGAAAAGAGGAGATCATTATGAAGCATGTGACAAAAAAGCTGACGGCGCTGGTATTGGCGGCGCTGTTGGTGCTGTCGCTGGGCGTGTCCGCCTGGGCGACGGAGGGAACGGAGACCACTAGAAAGGTACAGCTGACCAATGAAACGGCAACCATTACCATCGATGATGTTAAGGCCGATGAAACCGCCGTTGTGTATCAGCTGGTGAGCTACAACGACACCTACACAAACTATGAATTTGAGAGCAACTTCAAGACATTCCTGAA